>Ga0214542_1003864_pt1 | contig 30071 bp, 17 predicted proteins | sample CNSS1metaG_FD_160096 | JGI IMG/M metagenome (GOLD analysis project Ga0214542, IMG submission 160096) | Root nodule microbial communities from cowpea collected in UCLA plant growth center, Los Angeles, California, USA - CNSS1 | ecosystem: Host-associated > Plants > Roots > Nodule | place: USA...
AGTAATTCCGGATGACTGTAGCAGATACCATTTCTACGTTTTATATTCATCTGAGTGCCTCTCTTTATTATAACCGTGTGATATTTTATTTAGTAGTTAATCTATTAAAATGGGATGTCACACTTTTTCTTCTTGTAGTATTTCTGAATCGGACGTTTTAGCTGCTATTATTTGAACTAAAATTAAAATATATTTTAATTTCATTTTAGTAGCGGAAATTAAAATATCATTTAAATTAATTTCAACAGTATATTTTCTACATATATTTTCCATTCGTGCTTCAGTTATCATATCCTTATAAACTTATATTTAAGATTTTTACCAATATAAAATAAAATTATGAATAATTTAAAATAAAAGTATATGGCAATCCAAAATATAATACAAGCATTAAAAATATCTATTTATCAAAACATAAAATTACAATATTATTTATATTACATTTTTGAAACTATGATATAATTTATATTACTTTACTTACTATTTATACTATAAATGATTGTAGAAAAATATTTCTATTTGTTCTTTTACATATTTTCATCATCGAACTCATCATGTTTTTTAGTACTGAATGTATGTATAAAAAAATTAAATTTCATTAAGAGATTATTCAAATGAAATGTGAAGAAGAACAACAGGTTACATCGTGAATATTAACCTTTTTTTATAAAAATAAAAAAATATATACATATAAAAAAAAAAAAAAAAAAAAAACTATATATATATATAATATATATATATATATATATATATATATATATATATATATATATATATATTAATTCTAAATCAAAAAACTAATCTTAAATCCTATATTTTACTTTTTCTCGTCCTTCTTTTTCTTTGTTAAAAATTTAAGTACAATGGATAGATTTAAGAGAATAAATCCTTTCTTGTTTCCTTCTTTCATTTTGATTGTAGTTTCCATCTTAGTTACAGCAGCAGAATGCACATGTGACCAAGAAGACGAAGGTCATCATAGAGGAAAAACTATGAGGTACAAAATAAAAACTGTACTGTCAATCTTTATATCACATTCAATTGGGGGTGTCTATTGTTGAGTCCAAGAACAATATTGTGTTGAGTCCAAGAACAATAGTTTTTTCATTGTAAAAGCTTTTGCTGCGAGCGTGATTCTGGCTACGGGGGTACATTCACGTGTTACCGGATGCTTTTGAGAACCTGACCTCACCTCGCTTGAAGGATACATGGGGAATTCTTCCTTCACTGGATTCGTTGCAATGTGCACTATCATGGGGGGACGAATTTGCAATGTACTGGATTTTTTGTGATGATCTTCTGCTGTGTTTTCATAATACACTCTCATGGTGAATATTTCCGTCTTTTCTTTGTATCAACGCATGGGGCCATACATGGCAGACTAAATTTGGCACAAACTCAGTGAAGGGAAAATCTCCGATGGATAATCCTTCAAGCAAGTGAGGTCAGGTTATCAAAAGCACGGGTAACAAGTGAATAAACTCTGTAGCCAGAATCGCACCTGTAGCAAAAGCTTTTACAATGAAGAAAATATCATTACAGAACTCAACCCAATATCACCTTATGTCATAACAGAACTCAAAAGGGACAACATATTTAGATGATTGAAAGGAATGCCGATTTGATTTGGTCATTGAATTGAACTGCAAACAAATTTTTGACAGCTTTATGGCTTGAAACTCATTAATCCTTAAAAAACGGTCGTATAGTAGATTACTTACAATCTCACCAAGTCGTGTATAAGCTGGATCATTTATGTATGTAAAGGAGGTAGCAGAGTCAAATATTGCATGAAACTCAAGATCAGCAACTAGATCTTCCACAATAATTTGGGTTATGCTGATGTTATAAGTTGGACTGCAGGGATTAATTAAGCACCAGCACAGTTAGACACAAGAATTTTTGTTGCTTCTGTTGTAAAGAGTCCAAATATCCACATACTGCAATTTGTGAAGGTTGAATGCTGTTTTTCTTTGGTCTGGTTTGCCAGTATCACCAAACGTGATTCTTCCAACACCCTCAGATCCAAAACATCCGAAACATTTGCAAAAATGCAAACTGAAATCCAAATAATGAGGAAATATTATTAGTACACAAAGCAACATATTAAGTTTTAGTTTTTGGATGAACAAATTTAATCAGTTTTAGTCTCTGTTATCAACTGTTTTCAGAAAAAGAACATTAATTTCAACCGTTCAGAAACCAAAACGCGATAAGATTTGCTCGTTCGGATATTAAAACTTACTATTATTACATACAGATTGAGCGATTCTTAAAACATAAAATGTGAACAAGTATCAAAATAACAACTAAACCAAACCTTTTTCTTTAACTGAAGAAACCTTTGGCATCAGAGTTCACTCTAAAATACATAAAGTGGTAGATCTTTTCAAGCAAAAGAAATTACATCTACATATTCAAGGAAGGAAGGAGCTGATACTGTCATACTTATAACGAACGAGCGAAAGTGGGTTTTCTTTGAGAAAGAGAGAAAGTCCGATACGGCAGGAAATGAACAAAGTGGAAACCAGATTTTAATAGGATTTCTTAAAAAAATCTGGTTATTCACGAGGATTTCTAAAAGGGAGATGATACATCGACTTTTTGATAAACTTTTTACAAATAACTATTTTTGGTAAAAAAACCCTAAAATTTTATTATTTTATTATCTTATCTTTCATTAAAAAATAAAAAAGTTACTCTATTTGATAAAGTTGACAAAATTATTAAATACAGCAATTTTTTTATATTCTAATAGAAGTTAAGATAATAAAATAATAAAATTTTAGAGTTTTTTTACCAAAAATAGTTATTTGTCAAAACAATTTTTATCATCTTCCAACCACTTCAGGTGTATTATATATAATTCCAACTAGAATTACATATTTTTTAATGTAAAAAGTATAGATATTTACTATATAACTAAACATAACAAACCCAATAATATATATTGAAAATAAAATAAAATTTATGCTTAGAAATATATTTAAAGTTAGTATAAGTCTACATAAAATAAAGTAAAGGAGAAGAGAGTGTATAATTGAATTGAAAAATGAATAATTAAGTAAATTAGAATTATATTTTAGTATTTTGACTATTCATTATATTATTTTATATGTTTTTTATTTTGATTTTCACGATTTTTTTAACATATTTAATTTGTACGATTTTACATATTAAAAATATAATATTTTCCTTTGATATAGGTATAAAATTAGATAAAAAATTGAAGGTAAATGATTGATTTAACATCTTTATATGAAAGAAAAAGGAGTTCTTTAACTTACATTTAATAGTTTTGCTGAAAGAAAGTTACATATCGCCCATGGAGAAAATGTAACAACGGTATATATCTTTCAATTTAAAGTGATATATAGAAAGTACTTGATCATTTCTGAGAAAAAAAAAACATCATATTATATGGAATTTTCACCAAAAAATAACAAAGGAATATAATAAAAATAAAAGTACACAAACTTTTAATGGGATTGGTAATATGTCACATCATCTTAGAAATACTATCAATACTAAATCTCTAAAGAAAGAAAAAAACAAATTATATGACATTCAAAGAATAAAGTATATAACAAAATAGTCAAATTTTATAAGTTTCTAGAAGATTACGAACATGTATTATCTCGTGACGAAAATTATCGATACACATGCTTCCCTATCTGAAAAAATATTGCACCAGAATCATCATTTTATTATATTATTTTATTATTCTGTATACATTGGTTTTTTTTATTTAAAGAAATTGAAAAAGTAAAAACTGAAATAGTTTTTACAAAATTATGATAAAGGTGACGACTAATATTAAATGTTATATTTTAACAAAGGAATATTTATTAACTGTAAAGTAATAATTCATAAATTTATAAATCATTTATAAATTTTAGAAAAAATTATATCGTTTTGTTCCTTGAAATATTACGTAAAATTGGATATAGTTCCTAGTCAAAATTTGCGTATCGGTTGGTCCTTTGTTTTTTAAAACATTGGTTTTCGTCTTTATTTTTTTAATGGTATCAAAGTTTATCTTTGGTGACAAACAACACATTGTTCCTGCGGAAACAATCACATAATGTCAGGAAACACAATTCACATCTTACCCCAATCACTGACTTCTCGGACTGGTTACTCCTTAGTTTGGATGTGTCTTCTCCTAATGTTGGTAGTTTGGACTCTTAAGGGGTTACTTTCGGAAAGGACTCTGACGATCAAGTCAGCAAAGGCTCTCAAAAGTCAAAGCATAAATTAGTGAATTAATGAAAGCGTACATTTAATTGTTGGGGTCCATATGTATTTATAGAGTCATTAATTATGTTCTTCCCTTCTTATGGGTTGGGCCCTAACAGAATGTCAAGGAACACAGATCACATCTTACCCCAGTCACTGACTTCTCAGACTGGTTACTCCTCGGTTTGGATGTGTCTTCTTCTAATGTTGCAGTTTGGACCCTTAAAGGGTTACCTGCGAAAATGACTCCGACGACCAAGTCAGCAAAGACTCTCAAAAGTCAAATCACAGATTAGTGAATTAATGAAAGCGTACCTTTAATTGTTAGGGTCAACATGCATTTAGAGAGTCAATAATTATGTTCCTCCCTTCTTATGGGTTGGGCCCTCTTTATTGCGTTGGGATAATGTGCAAGCTTTGAATGGGCCTAGGCCAGACCCAAGTCCTATGCTAGTGACTGACGCTGGAGGCCCCATTATAATTTACTAAGTTTGGGTTTAGCGGCTCTTACTTATGCACTATTCTTTGGAGCTGATGGCCTTTGTAAGACCCGTGAAATTCAAATAATTAAATAAATAATTATTTAATAAATACGAGTAGTGAAGCTTTTATGGCATTTAATTCTAACATGTATGATGTGGAAAAGTATTAGCTCAAGTGGTTGAGAGTACTTTGATTGTACAAGAGGACTTGGGTTCAAGTCCTATTTATGCCATTTATGTAATTTATTATTATTTTAAATATGTAATGGATCATGATGAGTGATAATATAATCATAGAATTATATAAATTATCATGAAACATGAATTGGTTGAATAGTTATGCATTGATTTGACAATTGGCATAGTATGGGTTTCAAACCTTCGTGAACTTAAACTAAACTTTAATTTTGCCAAAATTTTATTTGGCATGAAGGTGGAAGGGCAAAGGAAACCCTAGCAGCCAAGAGGGGCTGGAAAACATCCACTAATGGACCTTCAATGACAATTAAACTCTAAGTTTAATGTCATTTTCGTTTTCCTTCATCATTGCCATTAAGACAACAATTAGTGACCAAATAAGGCAGAGTGAGAGTGTTTTTGGTGGCTGTCATTGTGGTTGGAGAGCAGAGAACGAAATTAGAGAGTGTGTTGAGAGGATTGAGTGAAGCAAGGACCTGTATTGGGATAAAGTCAAAGGAGGATCATTGGTGATCAAGAGGGAATTCACAACAAGTCCAAAATAAGCTAAGGAAACTAGGTTAGGGGTGTTGTCATCACGTTTAAATGTTAAATTATTGCATGAATTGTGTAATGCATGTATATCGATCTTGTACCCTCTGGTTTTCTCTAGATTTCACGAGTTTCTAGAAATTTTCAGAAACCGACTGGCGGACTAATGATCAGTCACCAGGAGACATATCAATTTCTGCATAATATTGGATTCCTAAAGAGGGACTGCCTGGCGGTAAGGTCCCGATCGCCAGGTGACGCGTGACTAATTCACTTTATTTTTTAGGTTTTGTTGACTTGCATGGCGGTGATGAACACCCGCCAGGCGACGCGAACCAATTTTGGTTCAATATTGATGATTTTGGAGTTCTAGGAGGATTCTGATTGGGGAACAATCATGTCCTAATTGTTTAGAATGGTGAGGCATCATATAGCCTTGAAATCCATGTGATTGGGAGTTAATTGGATGAAAAATTTGTGTATAGGATTTTAAGGTTCGAGAATTTGGGACTTTTCGTATTGATTTAATTAAGTAAAAATAAGGAAATTCTATGTGTTTGGAGGTTTAACATAGGATTATTAATCATAAGTATATGATGAAGGTAAATTGAGTGGAAAATTGATGAACATGGATGGTTTATTAGAGTTAGAATTCGCGCAGTGTGCGAGACCAAATTCTGGATTTTCTAAGAAATGATGCATCGCCTGGCGGCAAGATGTAAGCCGCCAGGCGATGGCGGTGCCAATGGGTTTGGTGACTGGTGTAGAGGGGTTCGAGTAGAAGGGTCTTTCACTTGAGAGTTCAAGTGGAATAGAATAAGGGAAAAATATGCTAAATTGGAAATACTGTAATTAGGATGCTTTAAGATGTAATTGTAAGGCATGAGATGGGTTGAAGTTTGAGGGAATATAGCTTTTGGGGTTACGTCTTGAAGGTAAAGCAAAATGGATAAAGTTCGCAGGTGCTGAGGAAATTTCTGGGTTCCTAGAACAATAGGAACCGCCTGGCGATGCCATGGCCGCCAGGCACCAAACCAGAGATGCGGGGTGTTCAGATTCACGAAAAATGATGTTTTTCGTATTTTTGCAGAACAGGAACCGCTCGATGCTGGTTTTGTACTGCCAGGCTTCAGGCTTCAGGCTCCTAATTTCTGGGCGCAAGGCGCCACCGTTTTCTCGTTCGTGCAATTTTTGTAAAACTACATTTCCTGGTTCGTTAATTGTTCGATTTAGGTGAAATTTTGAGAGGTGGTCCATAACATGTGGTTCTTTAACTTGAACGGTGGAGATTTGCTTTGGAGGTCAGTAGCTAGAAATATACGTTACTCAATATTGCTGATTTTAGAGTCTTTAAAATACTGAATAAACTCTTGATAAGTCAAATAACTCTTAATGAAGCATGATTGGGTTATGTGGTAAGTCTCTATCAATTTGATTGTTCCTTTGGGTTAGTCACATGTGGAGAATTGATTATTGGTGAAGGCGTGTGGGTCAATATTAATTTGCATTGGTACACATGATCATGTGTTTAAATTGTTAGACTGTTGCTACCTATATTTTGTTTGAGCATGCATTATTAATAAGTTAGAATTGAATGCTAACATGGTTTTAAAGGGGAAATATATATATATATATATATATATATATATATATATATATATATATATATATATATATATATATATATATATATATATATATATATATATATATATATATATATATATATATTAAATGTGAATGGATTGATTTTAGTTTATTCTGGGTGCTTAAAAACTAGTACTGCGCAAGTACTGGTGTAGTGCCTTGCAATGGTGTATATGTGCCATTTTTCTCAGCAACATATGCGGATGTCCTTCGACGACTTTACGATAGGGGTACTTCACTTACTCAACGTCGCCCCTACCCAACTACATCTTAATAGCTGGGGTTATTTTCAAGCATTCTGGGTGTTATGTTGGTCTCTATACCTCTAGTCATCGTTGCGATGCTTTCTATATTTCTATGACACTCGGCCTAAGAGTCAAATTACCTAGTTGTCATTGATAAACCACCCAGGGATAAGCAAATTAGACGCCTTTTCCCAATCATTCAAACATTTCAAAGATGAGTTTTTTCAAAGTGGTGGTAAAGGAGTCGAGACGCCCACTATTTTACAATGACGATGGATGTACAAAATTCTCGTTTAGTTGGACTGACAACCCGTGGAGGTATAAGGATTGTAGAGGGAAGAGTTGTTGGTGGCTGATAGGGAGGTGGTGGATGTGTTGATGAGATTTAGCGATAAGATGCCCATTAAGGGTCTAGTTAGGGTTTATTTATTCATGCACCCACTTGTTGATTTAGAAGGTATCATTTCGTATTTTTACCACCATGTTGTATTCGAGAGAAATAACCAATATTGCTTACTTTGCAGGTCTCATGGCCCAACTTTGCAAGAAGAATTTGAACCTGCTCAAGGCTTTACGCAAGAAGCAAGTTGAAAAGGCCAAGAATGTCGGGAATATTGGTGTTCCAGATCTCCAAGAACCGTTGGTCGAGGTTCACGTCCACGAAGGATCGAAGAGGAAGGCGACTGTGCCAACAAAGCAAGGTGTTGGGAAGGACCTGAAGCGAGTCAGGGCCACCTTGTTGGGGTCAGGATCCACTTTTGGGGTGAAAAAGCATGAAGCCTGCCTAATTGAGCTACTGAAGATGATCGTGCACCGTGATATTGAGATATCGTTGGCTGAATCCTTGGTTTCCTCTATAGATAATACGGAGCCTACTCAATGATTAGGCCACAGGGTGGGCACTCTATTGCAAAGGGAAATCAAGGAAGGTGGGCGGGCTAAGGTGGAGGAGCTCTAGGAGGAATTGAAAGTTTAGGCCGCCAAGCCTTCTAAGGAGAAAGCGGCTTGGAAAAGGAACGAGAGGAGTGGATGGTAGAGAGGAAGCGGTTGGGGTCGTGGAAGGTGAGATGTCTGAACTCCGAGAAGAAGCTAAATGGATGGTTCCCCTATCTTGACTGTTATCATTGCTTTCGCCCCATATACTAAACTGAAGGGAGATTCATTCGTAGTTCCTCCGACCATCTACCTTTTGCCCCATCTAATCTTTTGCGCAACTCAACTAGTATGACTTTGTTGGTGGCTTCCGCTTGTCCATTGATTTGTGGATGCTCTACTGAGCTGGTGATATGTTTGATTTCTAGACCGGTATAGAATTTGGCGAGTTCCTGATCGATGAATTGTCGTCCATTGTCAATTATGATGGTGTGCGACACCCCATACCGGAATATTATATTCTTCCATACAAATTGTTGGACCTATTGTACTATGATTTTTGCTAGCGGTTTAGCCTCTATCTACTTTGTGAACTAATTAATTCCTATAATGAGGAACTTGGCTTGCCCCTTATTAGGGGTAAACGGTCCCAAAATATCCATCCCCCACTCTGCGAATGGTCACAGAGAGAGTATGGAGTGCAACTGTTCTTATTTTTGGTGAATGAGATTGCCATGTTTCTAACATGGTATACACTTCTTGACGAAGGCATGACAATCTGCTTCCATGGTTGGCCAAAAGTAGCCGACTCTAAGTATTCTAGTCATCATGGTCCGTGAGCCCGAGTAGTATCCGCATATCCCTTCATGGATTTCCCTGGTTACGTAATATTTTTCTTCCTTCGTAATGCACTTAAGAAGAGGCTATCTGTATCCTTGCTTGTATAAATCGTCGTCAACCATTGTGTGTCGTGCTGCTTTGGATGGCCATACCTTGTCGGCGTTGGCTGGGAGGTTTCTATTTTTCAGATATTGGATATAGGGAGTCATCCAGGTGTCAGCCTTGTCTAAGTTTAGTCATATGTTTGTTGTTGAGGGTATCGCTAACGTATGTTGTAGGAGGGACTTGTGTCATCCCTTATGCTTTATACTTGCCAATTTGGACAGGGTGTCCGCTCGCGTATTATTCCCGCTTGGTATATGTCGTATCTTTACTTCATCGAAGTCGAATTTTATGATGTTACGGACCAGGTGGTAGTATTGGAGTAGTGTTGCATCTTTAATCTGAAACTCGTCGTTGGGGTGTCCCACCGTTAATTTGGAGTTCATTTTACATGTCAACGCGCGTACTCTGACTTCTCGTGCCAAGGATAGGCCAGCCAGGATGTCTTCATATTCGACCTGATTGTTGGAGGTTTTGAAGGCGAAGTGTAAGGATTTTTCGATGAGTATATGGTTTGGGCCTTCTAGAACGATGCCAGCGCCTACTCCTTTTGGGTTGGAGGAACCATGAACATATAGTGTCCATTTTTCCTCTTTCGAGGTGTGTTGAAGGTCGTTGACGAAGTCAAGTAAGCATTGGGCTTTGATCAGGCCGTGCAGTTCATAGCGGATGTTGAATTTATATAGCTCTATGACCTAAGACGACATTCGTCCCGCTAGATCGGATTTCTGGAGGATCTTTTGAATGCAAAAGTATGTTTTGACGACAATTTGGTTGTTCTGAAAGTAGGGACGAAGCTTTCTTAACGCATTTATTAAAGACAAGGCTAATTTTTCCACCATCTGATATCTGGTTTCCAGGTCTTTTAAACTACACTAGATACTGGATACTGGCCAACTCTTGGACCAAGGCAGCACTAATTGTATGGTTAGTGGCTGTGATATATACTAGTAGTGGAAGGCCTATGTCTAGTTTGCGTAGGATCGACGAGAATGTCAGGGTGGTTTTAAGGTTTTGGAAAATGCGCACACATCTTGGCTCCAAGAGAACTTCGTGGATTTTTTTAGGAGTTGGATGATGGATCGAGTTTGATCCGCTAACTTTGGTAAGAATCTAGATATGACGGTGAGGCAACCCACTAAACGTTGTACTTCTTTGACATTGGTTGGGCTGCACATTTCAATTATAGCTTTGCATTTCTCGAGGTTTGCCTTGAATCCTCGCTGCGTTAACATGAAGCCTAAAAATTTCCCGCTCTCTACGCCGAAAATGCATTTTTTGGGGTTAAGTTTGAGGTTATATTTTCTAAGTGCAGAAAATACTTCGGACAAGTCCTTTGAATGTTGCAGATGGCTGGGGGATTTGACAACCATGTCGTCGACGTACACTTCGACACACTTGCCCATCAAGTGGTTATACACTTTATCCATTAACCTCTGATAGGTAGCGCCTGCGTTTTTAAGTCCGAAGGGCATGACTCTATCGAAGTAGTTGGCGTCTTCAGTTATGATGACAATTTTGATCATGTCAGACGAAGCCATATGTATTTGATTGTATCTGGACTAGGCGTCTAGGAAGCTGAGCACTTTGTTCCTGGTTGCACCGTCTACTAACCTATCAATGCTGGGTAGAGGATATGCGTCTTTGGGGCATGCCTTATTTAGGTATGCAGAGTTAACACATATCCGCCATTTGCCGCTAGATTTCTTGACAAGGACAACATTGGCCAACTAGGTCGTGTAGTGGGCCTCAACGATGAATCTAACATCCAGTAATTTTTTGACTTCTGTTTTTGCTACTAGCCTTCGTTTTTCTCCTATCTTTCTCTTCTTTTGGGAGGAGTACCTAGCTTCCTTGTGTATGGATAATTCATGAACGACAACTTGACGATCAACACCAGGCAAGTCTACAGCTGATCAGGCAAAGAAGTCAGCATTGTTTGTTAGTGTGGGTGCGATTATGTCATGGTCATCTTATTGCAAGCCCGTTTCTAGTTTAAGAATTCTTATGGGTGATAGCTCTAAGGCTTTTGTATCTTCTATTGGCTCGATACGCGAATTTCACCCTATTCTGGGTTCCAAGTCTTCACCAAATTGTGTTAGGCCTGAGCCAGGTTATCGTTCAATACTAGGGGTTTGGAGAACGGGCACCTAGGGTCTCAAACTCGTAATGTAGCATTCACGCACAAGTCTTTGGTCACCATGGATGGTGATGATGTCGCCAGAGAAGGACTGAAACTTCATAGCTAAGTGAGGTGCGAAGACCATTGCTCCTAGGGTGTTAAAGGAAGGTCGGCCTGAAAGGACGTTGTAGGATGTGGGTGCCTCAACGATCAAGAAACTGATGGGTACAATTTTTGTTTGGTGTCCTTCACGTAATACGACATGAAGATCAATGTACTCCCGCGTGGATACTTTTCCCCCGAAAAATCCATAAAAGAGCTCATCGTAGGGTACCATAGCTATGGTAGGGAGTTGAAGTTTTTGGTAGGTCGTCCAATACAGGATGTCTACTAAGCTCCCTTGGTCTATACGAACCTTTTTGACCCCGAAGTTCTTGAGCTCTATGGTGATGACCATGGGGTCATTCTGCTATTGGTCGACTCCATGAAAGTCTGCATTAGTGAAATTTATGGGTTGCATTCTCCGTCTATGGTGTGAGCAGGTAATGAGGTTGATGGATTGGATGCTGCAGAGGTGGTTTTTTTTCTGCAGATGAGGTGGAGCCTTCTCCCGCTAACCCACTGGATATGGTGTTTATGGTGCCACGTAGATAGGGTGGATCTGTGTGGTTGATGTCGGTATGGGTTGGGGGGTGGTCTCTACGAATATTATCTTGTTGGCGGGTATTGTTGTAGTGATCGCATGTAGGGTGCGGTTGTCGGATGGCTTGGGGTTGTGTTGTCCGTCCTTTTTGACGAATCGTCACACTATTGAGTTCCCCTATTTGTAATTGCAATGCTGCTCTCTGTATTATTTGGTGTAGAATTTGTGGTATGTTTTGATGGGTAAAATAATAAGTTGATAGTGAATGGCCTCAATAGTGAATAAAGACATGATCTTAATAGTGAAACCATTGTTTATATAAATGTGTGAATTGTGATTCAGTCATATGACTATGACTGGATAAGTATTTGTGCCATTATGAACTGTATGTTAGGTGCTTGGGATTTTGTAGAACCTGCCTATACTTGTTGGAAAACTAGTAGCATGCGTGCTACTAGTATGGAGTCTGGCGGCATGGGCAAGCCGCTAGGCGATAGGGGAAGAAATCAATGATAGTGGCCACTGAACCCGCGTGACGCTTGGCAGTAGGGGAGGCTCCACCAGTCGGTGAGTGCTAGTAGAGATGTGTAAGGCACATGGCACCCGGCGGGTTGTGGTCTCCGCCAGGTTGTTTGGAGCTGCATTTCGCCTGGCGGCTCAAGAGTAGGGCCAGGCGATAATACAGTGGAAAAATCTTGATTGTGCTTTGGAAGGGCGTGATCTACAAGGCTTTGGGCGACATCTCAAAGGTCAGTTGCTGGAGTGATCCTGGAGTTGTGACTTAGAATGTATTCATGGAGTTGTGGCTCGGGATAGAGGGTAAACACGAGCATTCTTTGAGTTTTGGCTCGAAATAGCGAGTGTTCTCGCATGTATTCTACAAGTGGTGGCTTGTAGGTTGGGCAACAACGATATCTTGAGATTATCAACCAAAGACGTAGAATATGGATTATATGGTGGTGGCCATGTGGGATGAGACTAAAGGATGGAGTTCCTTTGACGTGTGTGTTTTGTTATATAAATTGTTGCATATGTTTATATTCCTTTAGCTCACCCTATCTGCTTGTGTTTGGCGATGATCGTGTACGCACTACACGGGAGCAGATGACGTTATAGGTGGTTCTGGTGAAGCGTAGAGCCGGAGCGGGACTAGACTTGGGAGAAGGATTTTCTCAGAGTTTTATATTATTTTTATGATTTCAAATAAATTGTAACATAGATATTACTAGACTTTTGGACAATTATAATAGTATTTATTATCATGGATTTTTGGATTATTGTTGAAGTAATAAAAGTTTTAAAATTTCCCGCGTTTTTGGGAAATGATATTTCAGTAAATGTAGTTTAATTATATTTTCTCTATTTTAATATTTAAATCCGTAACATTCGGACGGGATGTTACACATATCACTCATTCGAGAAGCCTCCCTAATTATGATGAAACAAAACATTCTTCCGAGTAGCCTATATTTTAAATTTTAAATATTTTATATATTAATAATTTCTATACAAATGTTAGAGTTGGTTTAAAACTAACAACTTTATAAATTCAAATGTATAGTTTTAAAATAGTTTTATAATAATTTAAAAAAAATAAATATATATATATATATATATATATATATATATATATATATATATATATATATATATGTTTATTTAAAACAAGATTTAAATAAAATCCAATGTAAAATATAAATTTAAATAAACTTAATCTTGTTAAAATTGTCAATTTTAATAAAAATATCATTATAATATTTATATAAAAGTTAATTTGGTCTTAATTTAGAGAATGATCAAATTGTTTCAGTTTAAAACAAAATTGGGACTGAATTAAGACAAAATAACAAATATAAGGACTAAATTGAGATTTTTCACATGACAGTTGTCCCAATCGTGTGGCATTGTCACTACCACGTCAAACTGCTACTATCACGTGGAATGACTCTTCATTTAACACGTGGCAATTTTTGAGAAAAATATTTTTAAAAAAATATACCAAAAAATCAACGAGTTGACACATGACACATTAGTTAATATCATTAATACTACATGAACGAAGATAACCAAATTGTAAAACATTTTAAAAAATGAGGACCAAATTAAGATTTATGAAAATATCATAATCTAATTGACATTTTTGATCAAAAACGAAGATCAACCGAGGATCTAAATCTAAATAAATTAGAATTTTAAGTTTTTAAATTAATTTCCTAAAATAAAATAAAGATAAAATACTTTTTAATTTATTTATCATATTATAACTTTTGTACCAAATTGATTTGGCACATAATTACATCATTAACATATTTAAATCAATTAACATAATATAATTTTAAAATTTATGTGGTAAATTTCATAAAATTAAAATTTTAATGAATTCAAATGAAAAATACATTGTTCTGATCCTAAGTCTATTCCCATGGAATTTGGGTGTGGTAAGGGATCGATGGTTCGTCTTAGAACCTCATTATTGAAGAAGGAGGGAGGAGGAAGATGGCGGCGACGAAGAAGAAAATGAAAGAGGGAAGAGGAACAATGCATGTTATTTATCGATGGATTTTTTGGTAATTACTGACAGATTTTTCTGTCGGTAAAATTTTACTAACAAGAGTTTTACTGACAGATTTTGGAGGGTGCAATTCTATCACGATTTTGTCCTTAAAAGGTGTCTTAGAGGGTGGAAGGAGGAATGAGTATTTAAACTGCCTTTGGCTTCGACTCCTAAGCGATGTGGAACTATTGGACGTGATAGGAACATAGAAAACACCCCTTGCTCTCAAATGGGATGCTTGTTCTGATACATCCAATAGTCACACATCGTTTAGGAGTCAATATCAAGCGTAGTTTAAATACTCTTTCAACCCTTAGATGCACTTTTTAAAAATAAAGCTCTATGCTAAAAAATGGACAATATCTCAAGAACGCGGTTTTTGATTGTAACAATGATGTCGAACTTGTTGTTTGAACAAATAAAATATACAATGATACCAAATTATACCAGAATGAGAGTTTAAAATACAGTTTTTTTCTCCAATCTCATCGTTCTATTATCTGGAAACGGACTTTCTAAACTTTCTACATATAACTAGTATTCTAAAATTTGAAAAAATATAGTATTGGACATTCATATTCGAATCACATGAGCAAACCGTACTAGCCAGGTATACAATTCTTCCTATCCTCACAACACTAAAAACAAACAGTATAACATTATAACCCAGTAAACAATGTTCCCACACACCCAATCCTAGAAGGAAACATGCAAATTCGAAACAGTGTGACACAGAATAAGTAACTAACCCAAACAATACGTTAGTTTAACTCATCAGTAGTGGGAAACATAAATGTTGTATTCAATGGTGTCCCTCGTTTTTGGATCAAGAAAAATGGTATTAGTCTCTGCATATCCCGTGGCAAATCTGAACAATCCAGTGCCACCAATCACAGGAATCTCCCTGACCTTTTGTGCGATGCTGTTCCTCCCCAACAAAGTGATGGTGCTCCCATTGTACTTCCCTTCGGTTAACACGAAGTTCAGAATCACCGACAAGGTAAAAACCCTCTGCGACGTTGCTGCAACCAAGCCCTCGATTCTTCCCACAACCTTGGAGGTTGGCTCCGGTCCCACTGTCAAGGTGGTGTCCAAGACCCCCACCGTGCCGAAAGAGGTGGTGGAGTTGAACTTGGGTACAGGCGGAACTACAAAGACGGAGGTGGGGTTGCTTCCGGAGAACCTCTCGTGGAAGTAAAACCGGAAATGGCTAAAACTTTTTTTTTTCTTTAAACCTAATGTCTTGGGATCTGGTGAACGTACGAAACCTGTGTCTGTGTCTTGGGCTGTGGTGAAAGTGAGGGTGCTGCAGAAGATGACAAGGGTGAGAATGAGGAATTGGGTAGCCATAGTTGATGAAGATTGGTCTTGTGGCAATGGTGTGAGAAGATGGAATGAAGAGAGAAAGAAGTGCATGAGGGATAATTTTGATTCTATGTTTATTTATAGAGTGGTATTACGTTATTTACAACCCACACTACAGGAATTATTAGATTTAGTAACATTTTTCTATTACATTTATCTTAAATGTTACCTTATGAATAGTTATAGTAATACTTTTAGAAAATGTTATCCTAAGTAATTAAAAATGTTACCTTATCAATAGTTATAGTAATACTTTTAGAAAATGTTATCCTAAGTAATTAAAAATGTTATTATAAATATTGTTACTATGATATTGTAACATTTTTAAATAAATGTTACTATAAATAAATAAATAATTTTCATTTTTTTACCTTAATTTTAAAATTTTAAAAATGATAACAATAAATTTATAATTAATTAATTTCATTATAATATTAAAATAATTAATATTAATTTAATATTTAATATTTTAAAGTAATATTTTAATTTATTTAAAAATAAATTTAAAGTAATATTTTAATTTATTTAATAATAAATTTAAAAACCTTTTTAAATATTTAAATTCTACGTGGTTTCAAATCTTTTAAATTAATATTTTAATTCATTTAACATAAATTTAATAGTTTTAACAACATTTTTTTACTTTTCTTAAAAATGTTATCCTATCTATACTTAGTCATACTTTTTAAAAAAGAATTCCTGTAGTTATGTATATTTAGTCATACTTTTTAAAAAAGAATTCCTGTAGTTATCAAAAGTAACGATACCTAACAATCTAAAGTCTCGTATATTTCTTTTCAAACCAAACCTTCCGTACGTAGTGTTACCAAAACATCTCCTGTGTTGCTCGAAACATCTTCCCGTGTTGCTCGAAACATCTTCAACGATTTTTCTTCAAACTGTCCTTAATAGTGCTTGAGTCATCTTCATCGTTGCTCGTCCTTCGCAACCTGCTTCTTGAAGGCATTGACTTCCATTTCCATCTTCTGGTATTCAAAATCTTCTTCCCATACACCTCTTTCAATTTCGCGAAACCTAATGGATCTTCCAAATTTTTCATATTCTTTTCCTCTAATTTCAATATATCTCTTTATTATTAAGAAATTATTGATTCACTATTTTAATTTCTCTTCACATCAGCACAAATCGGTGAAGCATCCCAAAATAGGAGGGATTTCTCTGCATTTTTGAAGATTTTGTGAAGGTTAGTAAATCTCTGCAATCGGTAAAGCAATTTATGACTTTCTTTGTTGGTGGTTCAGACGTTGAGATCTGCCATTATGAGTATAGAATTATAGATTGCTATTTTGTTGCTTCTCTTTGAGTCTGGGCTTGTAGTCCATAGCGTGAATTGGTGCTTGTAACCTTCTGTGGTGTCTTATTTGTTCTCTTTCTTCAAATGTACTCTTGGGATCATAGCAACCAAGTAGAAATTCCCAAACTTCTCCCCTAATAGATGGACTCCCTGATTCAAAAATTTTAATAAAACAACCATCAATGCTCAACTCAGGAAAAAAAGGAGGAAGATGTTTCACAAGAAGAATGCATATGAGAATATGTGGAAAAAGGAATTTCAATTTTATCCCAATCAACAATATCTTGAAAACTGCAGTTGGCAGAACTTGGCCAGCTTGATTTATTTTTGATAATTAGTTGTCTGTACTTCAATCTCAGCCATGATAATGGAATCTCATGCTTTAAAGAGAACCAAATTATACCCATACCAAAAAGTTGTTAGATTCCAAGAGTCAGTTCAACCATACAAAACAGACAGCCTTATGTTTTCCAGCTAGCCAGAGTTCCCCATGGCACTCAGTACACCATTACGGAATGTAGGAGAGACTAATTTCCATATCCTCAAACATATTGAACCAGCATTTTAACTATAAAAAACAATTACCCCACGGTAGATTCGGCTTAGAGTCTTGCCTATATCTAGATACCCTTCTTGAGTAAATGTAGCATGCCACTATCTTGCACTTAGTGTTTTACCAGCCTGGACCACATAACAAAAAGAAGTTCAAAATAAATGAACATTGTATAAGTATCACGAGATTAGAAATTCAACTAACTGTACTAGTTCTCAGCTGAAGGCAAATGATTAACAATAACAATTAGAATTTAATCTGTTAATAATTTGAAAAAGAGCTTGAAAGGTGTCTTAGTAATTAAAACACACATGATATAGAAGTTTATCTTTCTGAATAAAAGGTGTGAATTAATAGATTGGAAGATAGCAATGGAATAGTTGTGTATCCTATTGTTTGTTTGTTACTTTTTCCGATTTGGTGTACTTCCCAAATATATCAACACTGGGATCTTTCTCTTGAAGAGGACCACCACTTTCATTTTCCAATCTTCAATCACCTCGTTGTTGCATGGTTAATTTTTGTTTATTCCATTAAACCCCACTTGGTTAATTTTTTGTGTTCTTATTACATTACATCATGCACTGGCATAAAGTTAATGGTCATTTTTTTATCATTTTCTACACAATAATAAATTTTTTCATTGTGGAAATAGGAAGAATCCAAAGAAATGAAGTTTTCCTAATGTAGGACGTAATGGTGGGGCAACGAGTAGAGAAGAGAGAAAACTCTGCAAAAAGAGAACTGAACATACCAAAGTTTTACAATTACTTCATCTATATATTATTTTTTATACAATCCTATCCTTTCGTTGTTTTCTTTTGGATAATGAACTATGGAATAAAATAAAAACACACATCCCACCACTCCTATCTTTATATGTTCCTCTGAATCATGCAAAATTAAAGTATTGTGTACCAAAGTTGATGTGAAAAAACAGAGTCTTAAAACTTCCAGAAGGTTCACGGGAAGTATCTATGCCTCAATCTTCGTCAGTTTATTTATTTACATATCAATCTATGCCTCAATCTTCGTCAGTTTATTTATTTACATATCACGAGCAGTGATAGTAATATTTGTCTTTATTTACATATTTTGTATGCCACTTAATTAATACAAGTCCATTTTGATATTTATACAGTTACAATTCATAATTTTAAGAGTAAAATAGGTTTTCACGAATTCCCGCATCTTATTTAATTTCAATGATAAAAAATTTTCTGAACCGGTGTCTCATTTAGGGGTCTCATCTCATTCACAATTTTCAGTTGTTTATTTAGACTAAAAGATTTTGGTCCCTTGACCCTTCTGGAATGTTTTCACGAAATCATTTTCAGCATTTCAAGCTCTTTTTTTTTTTTTAAATATAAAACTAGTTTCTATCTTGAAATTCTCTTTTGTATACTCAAAGCTAAAGTCTAAATTTTTATTCAGGGTGAGGTGCTTAATAGAACATATTACATGTTTTGTGTAATTCTCGTTCATTTTTCATTCTTCGTTGAAAGGTAGAACATTTAATCTTGGATCAATCTTTAATGGGGTTCCTCTTCTAAACAGGGTTGCTTCACTCTGCAGTTGCACTGTGATTGTCCACCGTTTTCTGGTTTCTCTTTGGCTGTGTTCGCTCATCTCTGAAGAAATATGGCTGCCAATTTCTGGACATCATCTCATTAGTATGTTTCATCTCCTCCCCAAGATTCCTTCTTTCTCTCTGTGTGCATCTGTGTTGTAATTTGGTATTCTTGGGGTTATGAACCTTGCAGCAAGCATCTTCTGGACCAGGAAGATGTGGATATGGTGAATACACTTGACAAGGAAAAAGGTATCACACTGGAGGATTTTAAGCTCATTAAGATGCATATGGCCAGTTGTATGATCTCTTTTTCTATGTCTTTCTTCAATTTTTATCATACTTTTTATATATATTCCCCTCATGCCACAACACTGTTTTTGTTTTCTCTAACCTTTTGTTTCTGGCTATTGCTTATGATTATCGTTCTTATACTTGTTGATGTGGTGTCCGATTCTGAATTTCTAGTTGCTGTTGTCATCCTTAGTTTTGAGTGCTAGAATTGGTTTCGGAGGGAATTTCTTTTGATGCTTTTATGTTTTTTTTTTCTGCATGTTGTTGTATATACAATGTTCTGAAAGATGTTTATAAAGAATAAATCATTAGGGCTATCGTTATTGATATCCTTCGTCAGCTATAGAAGTGTTTGATTTTTGTTCTTTATCTGTGCTGAATTTCTTCTTTTACCTTTCTTGCTTGAGCAGATATTTTGAAATTGGCACAAGTAAAAGTGAGACAGAGGTGTGAACTGTATTTCTTGAATAGGCACAAGTCATCTCTTTTATGTTTATAATTTATAGGACAGAAAAGTTCTTTAGCAAAAGGTAATTGCAAATAACTTATTCTGTCATGATGATAACCTTTGTGCTTCACCTTAAGGACTTTCAATGTACAAAAATGAACTCTTGCATGCAACATGAATTTTCTTATGAGCCTAAATTTAGGGTATGCAGTTAAATTTACAGTCTTTTTTAGTTTAATTGACAGAGCTAAAGGGGTTAAAACTGCAAATGGGTATATTTACCTTACGACAAATCAAATAACTTCAACAAAGCCAACAAAATTGGAGAAGGAGGGTTTGGTCCTATGTACAAGGTAATTTGGATAATATGGCATACCCCCTCAATTATTATGAGTCTATTTTAATTGAAGATATTACTTTTGAGGGAAAAATCAGCATTCCAACCCAACAACTATATTGCATTGCTCCATATGCAGGGAAATTTATCAGATGGGAAAATAATAGCAATGAAGCAACTTTCTTCCAAATCAAGGCAGGGGAATGTTTTGTATGCATGATATGATTACACCATGAAGCAATAAACCAGAGAGGTTATTAAATTGCAGACCTTGTTGAATCAGATTTAGCCAAGTATAGTTAATGATTAAAAAGCAATTGAGGATGCAAAAACCAGAGAGGTCTACTCAGTGCTTACATTATTAAAACGCTTTATATTGGCAGGTATCATGTTGAGAGAATTCTTTTTTTACCACCATTATTGTCGTTGAGTAGTTACTATGATAGTATTCCATTGTTTTACACTCTATATGCAGTTAACATGAGCTGAATTCTCAAACTTTTCAGGTGGATAGGTTAAAGATGAAAGCTTAGGCATGCAGAGAATATTTATAGAGCATTGGAGAGGGCTTTCAACACGCCATTGGGAGCTTTGCCTCGTTTTCCTCCATATCTCCCTCTATACGATAGTATATCACTACAAAAGGGAGACATTTGATGCAGATTGCAAGTGGTTGGTGTTTGAAAAGGTTGGAACAATGAAAGTAAACAAACTTGAAAGGATAATTTGTTCAGGATTTAAAATGACCTTAATAAAGTTAGTTGGCCATCTGTTTTTCTTAAATTGTTCTGGTTTGGCACTTGTGAACTTGAGGCTCAACTTGACATGGCTTTGACATGAGGTTTCAGATTACATGGTTGCTCTTGCTTTGCTTTTGAGAAATACAATACATTACTAGTATTTCTATGTTTTAACATAATTTTATAAAAAATAAATAGCAAAATAGATTAGATTGCTGAATTTTCCTTATGTGTAGCAAGTAGATAAATTAGTAACAATTTTAAAATGTTACAAAAAGATAATTTGTAACATTTTTTAATTGTTACAAAAAGACAATTTGTAACATTTTTTAATGGTTACAAAACAAGATTATTGGTAACATTTATTGAAATGTTAGAATATATATAGAGGTAACATTTTTTTTAAATGCTAGAAAATGTATTGGTAACATTTTCCAAGTGTTACAAAAAACTAAATTTGTAACATTTTTCTAATGTTAGTAAAGACACTAATTAGTAACATTTTTAAAATGATGCTAAATATAGATAAAAATGTTGTTAAAGCCTTTTTGTAACATGTACTATACATAACATGTGTATAAATGTTACCTTTGCAAATGGTAACATTTTTTTAGGCTTTAGCAACATTTTTTAAATGTTATTAAAACTCATATATCTAGTAGTGAATTTCAACGTACACGTCTGTATGTATGATACCTTGAAAATGACTCAGAAAAGCCTTTCTATGTGGGGTTGTATAAGTTTCACACGTTTATAAACTATTAAAATGTTTCACTCAATTGTTAGAATTGTTGAATGAAATGCTTATATAAGGTAATGCATTGTCCGCCCGTTACCGTGAGACATAGAAGATATTGTGTATACTATTTATGGAGTAAAAGAAAAAATTACTTTTCCTAATAATTGCATATTATATAGAAAAGAGTTCATATTGTTGGATAAGTGACCAAGGTGTGAGTTATCATGGTAAAAAAAAAAATTATTGTTCTTACAAAATCTGATAGGATGAATAAGATCACTTAATGCTTCCTGCGTTGTCGATTCTCTATGCTCGGTCCTCGATATTCATTTTTAATCTTTGACTCTTAGCTTTATATAATGAGAAGGGTAAGGTTATTTGAAATATGCACTTTGACACTCAAGTCAATAATATTGAGACAAACATGTTCTCAAACATATATAGAGATATGTTATTGGGATAACAGAGAAGCTAACCTTTTCACAAGGTGGTCCTACATATTTATATTATTCCTATTTGGGCTTTGTACTATTCATTTGGCTAATCAGGTCCCAAGTATGTCTTAAGCGTGATTAGCATCATCAAGAGAGTTGGTGAGTTATCCTCGGGAATGTCTCGATCTAGGATGATTTGTACGATGACTGTGTCGATCATGTCTCAGATGAGAATGACTTATTGCTGGGCATGATCATCATGCATTGTACTAGGTTTTGGTGATTACGGACCATGAACATCTCAGTCTAGGATGAAATGTGTTTGGTGTTTATGCCGACCACTCCTTGACAGGGAGATATCTTGGCTAACAAAGCATCTATTTAGTACACTGGCCCCCAAGCCCGAGAGTGTGACAAAATAATCCTATAGTATAATCATCATTATGACGAAGAGAACACAACAAAAGTGTTCTTCTACAAAAGTATTGTGGTATTCCAATCATTTGATTGATTAAGCATTTAATGTTAAGGTCCTCTACAAAATTGTTCTTCTACAAAAGTCCCTAAAATTTAACACGAAATTGGAATTCGTCCATGATAGCCTCCTCCTCAAGCTAAAGCTAAAATGGTGACTATGATGGATGGTGGATTTGTGGAAGTTTGGTGTTGAAAGAAAATGGCTCTCGGTTTTGATGATTTAATGGTAGGACGAAGGTTGTTCGTGGGGCTCTAAGAGAGGTTAGACCAACTCTAGAGAAAAGGGTGCTAGAGGGACCTCTCAGGATACTCTAGCAAGTGACTAAGAGAAGAAGTATGCTTAAAATAATTTTGGCAGCATAACATTATCATTTTCAAAGTGAGAAATACATGGGGGAGACACCTCTATTTATAGAGTAAGGTGTCTTTAAAATGGTCTAAAACCCTAGAATGCTAACATGCAACAAAACCCTAAAAATGATATCTTAGTGAAGGAGAGTTTGACATGTGGCAATCCCCACTCTCACAAAACAAACCACTCATGTGTTGCCATGTGGAAAACTCCTTTATGAAAATCCTCTCTAATAGGATAATGACACATGGCCAGTACTTATATAAGAGAACTCTCCATTACGAAGTTTTCCATGTGGCACATATGGGATGCTCTTCCTATGCTAGCTTGATTAACATAATTAAACATCAAATAGTTGCTTAAGTAGACATATATGATGCTCCCCACTTAAGAAAGATTGTTTTTAAAACCCTACACTACTTTACCTTTAATACACGGCCTAGAAGAAACCTACACTACTTGGCCCTTAATACAAAGCCTAAATATTCATAATCTACTAAAGATACTCCATTGTGGCCTAAATATTCATGAAAGTGCTTAGCCATGCTAGGGGGTATGCCATCATCCCCTCGCTCTTCAAAAGGATTTTTCTTCAAATCTTCAAATTGTTAAGTTCTCATCCTTCCTTCTCTTGGAGATGTTTGGCTTTCTTCTCACCATGGTCAAATATCCTTCTACAAAAAATAAAAGACATGGTAAGTGTAATAATCATCCAAAGCATGTAGCTCCCAAAGATTATACACCTTGGATAAAATGAATGATAAGGGTTTGGAGTTGGGGAAACTTTCTCTTTAAACTCTTGTGTGCCTTGTGTGGAATCCATTTGTTTTTGGAGTAACTTCCTTTTCCAACACAATTTGGTCTTGTCTTTCTATCCTACTAAAGGAAGGTGGAAAGAAGACCTCTTTTTGAATCTTCACACAAGCCTTTGACCTTTAACATGAACATTTTTTTGTTGGGGCACTCTTTGGACTTGTGTATACTACTTTGACACTTCGAACAATTGATCTCACTCTTGTGTGTGCAAGTGTCATCTCTTTCTTTTTTCCCTTTTTTTTTTCTCATTTGCACTTGGTCCTCTTCCATTTGAGAAGGTGTGAGAGGATGAAGTACATTTTTCTTTCTTGGTGGGTGAAGGTTATCTCATTGGTATAGCCATGGTGTATGGTTTCTCTTTCAAAAAGCCAAGGTCTTCCCCCACAAGATGTGACAAGTTTCCATATACCATGTCACATAGCACACTATCTTCAAAATTCCCTATGGAAAACTTAACTTCCACTTGTTGATTAACTACCATGCCTTCAACATTATTAATCCATTGAAATTTATAAGGGTTAGGATGAGGCAAGATAGGCAAAGCTAACTTTTCAACCAACCTTGTGCTACAACAATTGCAACATGAGCCACTATCCACAATGAGAAAGCATGTGTTTTCTAAAACTTTACATCTTGTGTGAAAGATGTTTTCTCTTTGGGTTAGTTCTTGGTGACTTAGTTGATTGTGGATATTTCTTCTTATCATAAGAAGATCCTCATTACAAGGGTACACATCCTCACTTTTGTTCTTAATTTTATTTGCACTTTCATTAAAACTCTCTTTATCTTGACTACTATAGGAATTTACACCCCTTAGGATTATGGTCCTCTTGGAAGGGCATTGGGATGAGATATGACCTCTCCCTTGAAACTTAAAACACTTAGTGTCTCTACTGGGGCGTGTGATGATGTTCTTTCCCTTGGGTTCTCTTGGTTTTTCTCTTTCCCTAGGGTCTTAGGTGGTTCTTCTTCTAACACTTGCTTACCCTCCCTTTTGTAGTCTCTCTTGACATACAAGCTTGAGTGGTGATATTTAAAACCTTTTTTCAAATGTTGTTGCTCCACTTTGATGGAAATTTGTACCAAACATTTAACTCTTGGTATGACAAAAATTCCATTTTCTTTCTAATGTCAAGATTGAGTCCACTTAAAAACCTAGAAATGGTTGTTTCCTATCCTTCCCTAATGCTTGTCCTCATCATATAGAGTTTCATCTTTTGCCCATACTCTTCCACACTCATGTTCTTTTGTTGGAGCCTTTGGAGATTGTCCATAAGTTTCCTATTATAGTAGGAAGGTATGTGTCTTCTTCTTAGGGCACTTTTTAAATCATTTCAATACTCAACTTGAGGGGAGTTGGAGAGTCATCTTTCTCTCATCAGGAAATTCAACCAATACATGGCATTCCCTTAGAAGCTTAAGGTGGCTAGGAATACCTTTCTTTCCTCAGTCACTTGATGACACTAAAAAAGTTGTTCCACTTTCATTTCGCAATCTAAGTATGCCTCTACATTTTCTTTCCCATGGAAATGGGGAAGGTCAACCCTAATTTCTCTAGGCTCTTGGTGTTCACGCTCCCTTTTTGATCTTCTATGTGGAGGAGGTTGGTAGTATTGGTTCAAAATCTTACTATCTTCCTCATAGTGTGTGAGTTGTGTATTGTGTTGGGAGCTTCTTTTGAGTTGCTCCTACTTTTGCTTTGTCTCAACTCTTCTTGAACTTTGGCTGGTTTTGCATTAAGTATCCTAAGCTCTTCTTCCAAGGTTGTGAAATATTCATTTCTCTCGATGCTTTCTTGTTCTTTCAAAGTGGACTCTTGCTTTTGCCAAATTTTTAATGATTTTAGTTCCTTTGCCAAATGTTGTAAACTAGGCACTTCACTAGAATCACTACCAATTTGGTAAGAGGGAACCTTGGAAGGAGCTCTAGACATCTTAAAGTTTTCAAAAATATGCAATGCAATAAACAAACTTGTATCTCAAACTCTAATTCCTTAACCTTGTGTTTGGATGGAGCATTTCAACAACGCGTAGAAATTGAAATGCTTTGTATTTGAATTGTTTGTAATTAAATTTCATTCATTTTTTAAATAACTTGTTTGGATAAGGAAATTAAAATACCTTACATTTCAATTTCTTGTTTGGAAAAAAATTTAAATTTATTGAGATAAAATTTAATTTTAACAATATTTATTTTACACTTAATTATGTTTTGAGTTCATGATAAATTTGGAAACATGCTCGACAACCCAGATGGGTCGGGCAGACCCAACTACGCAACCAGATTGGTTAGACTCGATGACCTACCCGAGTTGAACCGACTGGGAAGAGCAGACAGGCTGGGTGGCCTAGTGATCTAAAGGCCTGACGGCCCATACTGCACGATTGTGCCGTCAAGTTCATCAATATGGCCTGGTCCAGCTTGTCTAGGTCATTGGCCTAATGCTCTAGACGGGTTCGACAACCCGAACGAGCCCGACGATCAAGACGGGCCCGACGACCTAGACAGACCCGACGACCTGGACGAGCCCGACAATTCGAACGGGGCCGAATACCTGGACGATTTCGAATACCCAGAAGGGTTCAACGACCCGGACAAGCCCGTAAACCCAGACCAGCTCGAAGACCCGGACGGGTCCAACAACTAGGATGGGCCCGAGGATCCGGACGGGCCCGACGACTTGAACACATCCGACGACCCAGATAGGCCCAATGACCTAGACGGGCCCGAGACTCGAACGAGCCTGACAACTTGTATGGGCCCGTTCAAATTGTCAGGCCCGTCCGGATAGTCCAGCCTGTACGAGTTGTCGGGCCCGTTTGGATCGTCGGGACCGTCCGTGTCATCGGGCTCGTCCGAGTCATCGTTCTTGTTCGAGTCGTTGGACCTGTCCGAGTCGTCGGTCTTGTCTGGGTTGTCTGGCCTGTCCGCATCATCCCACACTTCCGGGTCGTCGGACACGTCCTAGTCGTCGGGCCCAATGATTTGGAAGGGCCCGTCCAGATTGTCGGGATCGTCCAAGTTGTCTGGCCCGTCCAAGTCGTTAGGCTCGTTTGGGTCATTGAGCTCGTCTGGATCGTCGGGCCCGTTTGAGTCGTTAGACTTGTCTGGGTCATCAGGCCCATTTGGATCGTCGGGCGCGTCCGAGTCGTCGGGCATGTTCTAATCGTCGGGCCCATTCGGGTCATCGGGCACATCCGGGTCGTTGTGCCTATTCAGATCATCTAGAATGTGAGGTTGAGTGAGAAGAATTTCAAATTCCACTTATTTTGAGGGTATTTGAATGTTTACTAATTTAGCTAATTGAAATCCCTAAAAAAAATGCTTGCATTTGAAATGCTTTTTAATTTCTGTATCCAAGCAAAGTATTTCATTACAAAGAAATTTAAATTCTTCAAAAAAAATGAATTACTTCATTAAAATACTATATCCAAACACACTCTAAGGGATTTTAAGAAGCAAAAGAACTTTGAGTTCACTTCCAGGAAAGGTAGGAGAATCACTAAGGATTACTTAAAATCTAAATCTTTCATTGCCAAAGCTATCTCAAGCCCTCTTACACCTAACCTCTCAAAGGCAATTAGGTTTGATAAGCAAGTAGACTCATACTAAACTACAAACAAAAAGAAAGCAATTAAGGAAAGTGTACCTGATCAGGCCAGGCTTCAACATTGTTATAAGGTGGTGCATGGCGACCTCAAGATTTAGATTAGAGTTATTCAACGATATCTTCCCGAAGCGCTCCATAAACTCTCGTAGAGATTCTCCCTTCTCCTGTCGTATATTTACTAATGCTAGAGAAGTGAGATGGTGTGGCTTACTAGTGGCGAACTGAATGCCGAAACGAGTGACCAACGTATTGAAATAATCGATAGAGTTGGGTGGTAACCGCGTGAACCAGTTGAGCGCAAGCCCCTTATGAGACATTGGGAAAACACGACAAAGAATTACGTCACCTAAGGTGTATATTCTTGGGTGGGGAATATGTCTACGTGCTCCTTTAGGTCAGTAGTACCATCGTATTAGCTCATAGTCAACCCCTTCCAGCATGTAGGAAGCTCTACCTCCATGATCCCATCGACGAAGGCATGACGTCATGTTGTTCTCGGTGTTGCGCTTGTTTTGGTTGGTGTTAGTCTGTACCTTGGATTCGTCTTGTCCCGTTCTGCCCTCTCTTTCTCCATCACCACGAGATTCCTCCCTTTGCTAGGAATTTTTCTCAATTTGCCTCCGCATCCGTTGATTTTCTTTTCTCAAGGTATACATCTCTTCCTCATTCTAATGTCTCAATTCCTCCAACTGGTGGTGCATCTCTCGTCGTATTTCTGCCATCGCCACACTTTGATTGATTGCTGCTCTTGTCGACACCATCCTTCTTGAGAATTGCTTGGCCCCACATTGGGCGCCAAATGTACCTGATCGATACTGTTTTAGTATGGAACCAGATGATCTCAAGAACCTTCTGTGTCGATCCTTCTTCTGCTCCTCTCCGGAATCTTCCTGGATCTGCTCGTTGCGTGAACTTCGAGGGTGGGTGTACTTGCAGGCACTATGACGCTCAAGTCAAATAGTGATTCGGTATGAGGCATATGTAGTAAAGTGAGAAAAGCATACCCCTTTATAGTCACTAGACCCTAATTTATATTGTTCATTTGGCAGACCTATTATTATTATTTACGGGTCATTCGCATTCGAGGATCAACTCTTTCCTTTCAGACTAAGATTGCACGCGTAATTTCTTTCCTTATTGACTGAGATTTCTCATTTGTACTTTGTCAAGGATCGGCTCTTTCCTTATTGATTAAGATTGCTCGTCTGTACCTTGTCAAGGATCAACTCTTTCCTTATTGACTAAGATTGTTTGTTTGTACCTTGTCAAGGATCATTCATTTCCTTATTGAATAAGATTACGCGTTGCTCGTCTGTACATCATCATCCTTACCCAACTGGCCACTATTGGGCCGGGATATACTTGGCCAGGCGGCGGGCTGAGATGTACCTGACCTCTGCACCATGTTGGCCCCTTTCCTTTGTCTGCTGGGCTTGCACGCGCATCTCCTTCCCTCTCCTTGGGGCCGGGATGTGGTCGACCTTTCCACATACAGACATGACCGGCCTGCTACCCATAGAAAAAGTAATTAAACTAAACTATGCGGTCTAATGGTGGAGTTAGAAGGCACTTTGGAAACTTCAAACCTCACTAACTAAACACGAATTTAATAAGATATTAGAGGTTCAAGTTAGGAGATGAGATTGAGTACCTACGACTCCCCCAAGACACCTAACTTGGCCATGATTACAAGTCTAAACAAATATAAGATTACAAATCCAAAAATTGCAATACAAGCAAACATGTTGTGTATTCTTCTCCAAGTGTTTCAGTCCTTTTTCTTCTTCTCTCCAACTCAGGCTTTGAGGTCCAAAAAGGTCTCCAATACCTCCAAGGGCTTCCTCTAGTCTTGGCCAAATCTCAAAAGTTCCTATACCACATTACAATTCCAAAACCGAGAGTATAATGCCAAGGATAAATCAAATAAAGGAAAAAAATGAACAAAACTCTTCAAAAGGAATTTTAGGATGAAAAATTCGTGAGACAAGCATGAAAATAAAGGATAAGAACAAAGGTTAGGCACACAAAAGAAATACCTAAAGAAAATCTCTAGAATAAATCACAAAAAACAAAAAATTATTGGAGTAGAAATTAATGCTTTTTATTTTTGCAAGCCTTAAGCCAAAGGTGTACTATGAACACTCTTTTGTTTGCATCAAATGCATGAAGCTTAGCTGCTGGAAAAAGCACATAAGTAAATAATATTTTTTTTATATTACCGGTAAATGAAACGTTTATGCTATTAAACAATTAAATTGAGAGCATTAAACATTCTCATGTTAACGGAAAATATATAATAAATAAAAATATTAAGAAATAATAGAAATATTCAAATGTGAGACATTTTTTTTAAATTGACATAGATCATTTCAACATAATTACATAAATGTTATAATAAGACTAGCGGACACACTGGCACTATCGCGCCTGTGTGTACGCATTTTTTAAATATGCGTGATATTATATTAATAGGTGATGATAATATAATGTTATTAAGTTAATATATAAAATAAAATTATATTTATTAAAAATAAAGTGAAATATA
>Ga0214542_1003865_pt1 | contig 30067 bp, 16 predicted proteins | sample CNSS1metaG_FD_160096 | JGI IMG/M metagenome (GOLD analysis project Ga0214542, IMG submission 160096) | Root nodule microbial communities from cowpea collected in UCLA plant growth center, Los Angeles, California, USA - CNSS1 | ecosystem: Host-associated > Plants > Roots > Nodule | place: USA...
ATATAAACAATATATAATTCTATAAAATTTGAAAAAAAGAAAAAAATTTATTAAAAAATGTTACCTATATTATTAACAAACATAATCAAATTAAAAAAATATGTTCATATCAAATAAACAAAAAAAATTATATTTCAAAGACTTAAAAACAAAAAATATATATAACATAAATAAATTATTTTTCATGTAAATATTAAATTGATAAATGTTAAATTTAATTTCATACCAAATAAATTTGATTATTCATTTTTTTATAAATATATTTATATTATTTCACACAATTAATAGAAATTAAATAAATTATTCTAAATGATTTATATAGCATTTTATATTACTTTTAACATTAGGGATATTTTGGTAATCTTATTTTTTTATCTATTAATTTTTTTTAATATGTCACATCACTCAATTCAATCACAAACTTTCACAAATTTCACTCTCTAATCTACTCTAAAATCACTTCCTAATCCCTTAAAAAGAACAACATCAACTTCACCCTCTAATCCTTCCCATTTCTTCCTCTCCCTCTCCTTTTAATCCTTCCTCTCAAAAGAACGGAGCCTAAAAGTCGAAAATATTACAAATTTTAGAATGGGCTGAAATCAAACTCATATCCCAAATAATTTTGACACAATTAAAATAAAAAAGAAACAGAGTGAAAAAATATAATATAGCCCATAATTTCCATTCTTCTTTTCATTTACTTTTTTTTTCTCAAAATCAATATCACGCAATTCACGCCTTTTCCTTAATTTTTATGCTTAATATGCATATTAATCTGATATTTAAAATTATTATTTATTAATATTATATATATTTATTATAATTTTAAAATTTAGTCAGTTTTCACATTAGGAAAAAAGATAAATTAAAAAATACAAAACAAAAAGCTTACAACTTTTTTAAATTAAGTGAATAATAACTTCTTTTAGCCCACCAAAACCGTTAAACCCAACATATTTGATGTTTCAGACCAAAGTTCAGTAATAAAATGAGGCAGTTTCTTCCTGCACTCATAAATTTCCCATGCACTCCATATTAAAAAAGAAAAATTCAATGTTATCCTTTCTGAGTTGTCTAATTTAGAAGTCAAAATGATTTCTGAATTATTCAATCCATCATTTCTTTTTTTTAGTAAAAGATTTTTGAATAATATAATTAAAAATGACTTCAAATATGAATCACAATTCAGAAAAGACAAAAAGAAAATTTTCTTTCATAGAATGGGTGTATGGGAAAAGTGATGGAGTGATATAATTGAAGGTAAATAAGTGACTCTAGATTCTCTATTGACCTATTTTTCTGTTATTGATATTTTAAATATTTTTTTAATATATTTTAAAATGTCAAAAATAGTAATAATCACTGTATTATGAAAATACAATAGAAAAACAACACAGAAATAACCATATAATCCAAATTCCAAATAAGCATAATCCAGAAGCTTAAAATTAATACAATTTGGATTCAACTACTTACAACGTATGCCATTCACATCACACCTTATAATTACAACATTATCAGAACAAGAACAAAAAACCACACACAATTACATATAATCATACCTAAACTTGTAATCAATCAAACACTCAAATACAATGATAGTGTCAATCTCTCACAGAAGCATCTCAAAACATTCTCCATTTTCAGACTTCATTGCAGAGCTATAACATAACACACACACTACAAGCTAACAATGCAGCCATGGCGCAAGAGAAGTTCCCTCTGGCCACCACTAAGATCAAAACTAGGAGGAGCCATTATCCTTCTCAATGATGGCCTTGAAAATACCATCCAAGCAACAACACTAGCTTCAACTTCACAACAAGACACCAAATTAATCTCCCTCAATCTCCTGCACTTCTCCACCACTTCCCTAACTCCATTGCCTGTCACACCAGAACAATTTTCCAAGTCCAAATGCAGCAACCAACGACAACACTTTGAGATCACACAAAGCGTTTCATCATCAACTGTTGATCGTGACAAGTTCAACTCCTCAAGCTTTGGAACTTCAAATTCCATCCCTTTTAACTTCACTCCTGAACAAAACGCCAAGCTCAGATTCCTAACCTCCCTACACCTCCTCAAAACCTCAACTACACCTTCAGATATTCCACAGCAATAACTCAAATCAAGCACCTCCAAACTGGGGCAAACAGAAGCAATCATTTCAACGTTTTCATCCCTCAACCAGGAATTTCTTCCCAAATACAGAGACTTAACTCCACGATTCACAACACCATTCACCAACAACTCCTCTTCAACATCAATCCCCTTCTTCCCAACATCCGTTGCCTCCATTTTTATCTCATTCAACAAAGGACAGTTCTTGATGAGTGCAAACAAAGCTAAATCAGTTAACGTCCTACATCCACTAACATTTATAGACACCAAATTCCCAAGAAACTCACACAACACTTCCACACGCCGATCACAGAGAAACTCGGTGTTTTGAAGATCCAAATGCTCCATTGTCTGACATGAGGACAACAAGCACAACACTCCAACGTAAGTGTAGTTGCAACAACCTTGTAAAACAAGCTTCTTCAAGGGAATTTTTTCCTCCGCGACACAGCATAGGAACTCATCAGAGATAGAAGAACACGACAAATCGAGACAGGTCAAGCCCTTCAAACCCACCAGCGCAGTGATGAAATCGGAGGTCACATAGGGTCTGGCATTGTCACCGTTCTTTATTCCATACCCGAAATTGCTAACGCAGAAAGAACGCAGACACGGTCTTTCACGAATCGCGGAAGCGATGCCACGCTGCGTGATGAAGTGGCACTCGAAGATTACAATTTCCTCGAGAAGCTCGCAGTTCTTGCAGAGGCTGAGAATGGAAGGGTCGTTGATGAAGTAATTGCCGGAGAGGTTAACGCTACGGAGGTTGGGGAGGGCCAAAGAGAGAGCCTTTACGCCGAAATCGGAAACTGGGTCGGTTGAATTGTCGTTATTTTCGGGGAAACTGACGTCGAGATGTTCGAGGAAAGGGAAGCAATCGGCGATTAGAAGGAGATCGGCGTTTCGGAGACAACCCATGTGGGAGCAGGTGAGGGATGTCAAAGTTGGGATCTTTCTGGCGAACGCGCGCAACCCATTTGAGGGGAGGGAGGGGTGGCCGGAGAGGTTGAGGGATTGGAGTGGTAGGGCGGCGCGTGAGAGCTGGAGGAGGAGCGTGTGGAGGTGGGAGTGGTGGAGGCGCGTGAGGTGAAGGGAGGTGATGGAGGGGAACCTTCGGAAGAGGTTGGGGAGAAAGGGAAGCGTAGGGTTGGATATGGTGAGCGAGGTTCGGAGGAGGTTCGTGATGGAGAGGAATTGGGTTGAGACAAGAGAGAGAGGTTCGAAGTGAGGAATGGGTTTGAGGAATTTGAATACCGATTCCCAGCATTCATCAGGTAAGTGTAATTCTTCCTCTGACATTGTTTTCTGATTCTTGCTTCATCCAATTCTTTCTGCTCTTCTGGTTTCTTATATCACAACGATCTCAACTAACACCAACTGCCAACCACCAACACCACTGTCTATTCCTTTTGTAACAATCTATTTATGTGATTTTTTATTTTTTTTTTGATGCTGGACTCTGCAAAACTGAGTTCAAATTTGAATTCAGGAAAGAGGCGTCAAGGATCCAAATTTTCAGATCTGAAATCCTCATTTTTTTATTATATCAACCCTGACTCTTCGCTTGATGGATGAAATTGTGGATAAAATTTAAATGTAAATTAAATAATAAAAATATTGTCTTACATAAGAGTGTTTAGCTTGTAGATTAGATTACCCAATTTATACATGTCTTTTGTAACTCGCAAAATTTTTTATAATCTAATGTAAAATACATAAGACTAATATAAATTAAAATAAAATAGTATATATATATAATTTAATTATTGTTAGTGTTTGTTAAATAATAACATGATATTTTAATTTAGAGCAAAATTATAAATTAAGTAAATACGATGCGAAAAAAGGTTGTTTGTAAAGGGTTTAAGATATAATTATATTGTCATTTTTAAAAACTGTTTTTTATTTAAAAGAAGCTTATGTATTATTTTAAGATATAATACACGTGACATGATTTTGAAACAAGGGAAGGAAGGAACAAAAGTGCAACATAATTTAAACACACTCATCTCGAGTGCGGCATAAACAACAGAATCAATGGCTGTTGTTGATGAGTTTCGACGGTGGCTGTTCGGGGTCAGGGTCCGAGTTCTCCGGTGGCTGGTCTGTCGTATCCGGTGGCTGGTCTGTCGTATCCGGTGGCTGGTCCGTCGTATCCGGTGACCCCGAGGAAACATCCGGCGGATTCTCCGGCATCTCCGGCGGCGGCAGGGAATCAGCCGGTGTGGTAAAAGAGGGTGGGTTATCTGGCATCACCGGCGTTTCCGGCAGGGTAAAAGTAGGTGGCACCTCTGCGGCCAACGGTGGTGGAAACAAACCACTATCAGGTGTCTGCGGCATAGGGGAAAACGGTGGGGTTGACAGAAAAGGCCCGGGTAGAAGTGGAGGGGGTAAAGAAGGGTCTGGAAAATTTGGATCGTTGAAAAAAGGTGGCGAAGTTGTGATCGGAACAAGTGGGGGTGCTGGTGTGGGATCAAAGAAGAAGGGGTCCGGAGGTGATAGCCATGGGTATGTTGGCATCGGAGGTGGAATTACCAATGGCGGTAAGGTAGGAGCAGGTGGCGGTGGTGATGGAACTAACGGCGGCGCCGGCGGAAGAGGTGGAAGAGGTGGAAGTGGTGGAAGAGGACAGCAGGGTGGTGGTAATGGGCAGCAGGGTTTAACCGGCGGCGGTGAACACGCCGGTGGAGGAGGGGACGGTGGTGGTGGGGAAGGCGGTGGCGGTGAAGGGGGTGGTGGGGACGGCGGAGGCGGTGAAGGGGGTGGTGGGGATGGCGGAGGCGGTGAAGGATAATGCACCGGAGGTAAGAAAGGTGGTGGAAAATATCTGAGCGGCGGAGGGATTCTTGGCGTGTAAGTCACCGGCGGAGGGAGTCTGGGAGTGTAAGTTATCGGCGGAGGAAAAGAATAGGATGGGGTTGGTGTTTGGTCAAAAGGGTTTTGAGGGGAAGAACATGTAGGAAAAGGCCAATGGCCACATGTTCCATATAGATATAGATAAAAAGGATCACACTTTGATCCTCTTGTTCTTCTTCCTCCTCCACCACTGTGTCTGCTTCTTCTGTATGTTCTTGAACTGCTGGATTTAGTTTCAGCAGAAAAACATAGAATGAAGAAAACAAGTGCAAATACAGCTGTAGTCACTGCATTTGCTTTCATTTCTGGTGCTTTTGAAATGCTTTTGGAATGCTTTCATTTCTTCATGATGTGTGTTGTCTATATAGAGAGAGCGATGGAAGGAAGTTCAATGATTGTGCGTGTATGAGTATGCGTGGAGGGTTTAAATGCAGCGTGAAGATTCAGAAGAGAAGTAAATAACGTGGATAAGGAGATAGGAGATGGTGGTGGTGCAGTTACGCGCTTTAATGCTTCTGCAATGCTGTTTAACCATGCGCGCTCTCTAAGTGACACAGAGTTGCAGGAGCAAAGGAAAAGTAAAAATGGTGAATTAATGGAAGTAATTAAGTTGCCTGGATCTACGTGCCATCTTCATTGCTTCTGTATTTGCTTTAAGTGGTGGCCCAAGTGCTGTGAATTCCTCATTCCCAAGCATTTGCATGCATACCAAACTTCATTTTTTTATTCTTTTGAATGTGAAATTTAGAACAGCTTCACTTTCTTAACAAAGGGAAATCTAAGATTGTTCCACACCACGCACTATTTCAAATTGAATGAACAAAGAAGATGAATTATTATTGTGTTTTGAATGTTGAAGTTTGTTTTGTATTGACCGGGAAATGACAGATTTGATTATAATGTGAAGATGCAAGAGAATCATCGATCTGAGAACAAATATAAAACAGAAAGAAAAAAGAAAAATTTTGTGATTCGTAAGTAGACTTCAACATTAATAGCACATTAACTGCTATTAAACTTTGACTCGGACTTCAGATTTCAGTGAGAAAGAAAACATAAAAAATTAGACTTTAAATTACTTAGTGTTTGACTTAAGGGTACCTATGTTTAATAGATATATCAGAAGCTTGTTTTATATAAAAAAAAAAAAAAAATTTAAAAAAAATAATTTACTGTTATTTATTTCATCAGTAGAAAGGAGTCTTCTAATCACTTCTATATAACTTGTTTACATATTGTTCTTTCTTCCTAAGATGTTTTGAAATAATTTGATCATTGTTATTTGGATACTTATCAAATAATTCTCACATTTCTCTTATTAATTTGTATTTATTTGAATAAATAATACAATAGAATTATTTTTTTTAATTCTGTAAAATTCAAAATATTTATGAATTTTAATTCTGTAAAATTAATTCTCCAAAATATAAAATGAATAAAGTAAATAATCCGACCATGGATAGGTTATTTAAATCAATTTGCTACAAGGCATTTGAAAATTAAGACTGTGGGCTTAAAAAATTGAATGTTATTTAAAAAAAAAAAAAACCACCTTTTGTTATATCAGAATCAATAACTAAAGTGAAAGTACATGATTTATATTTATTTTTTTGTAATAATATTTATAATTTTATTGTAAATAATTTTTATTTATTTTATAAGTATTTTTATAATTTAAAAATGGTCAAGTCAAATAAAAAAACCGATTAAATGAAAAAAAGGTTACTTAGAAGATAAAATTAATAAAATAATATTTTAATTTAAAAGAACTTTAAAAAGAATAAAACAATTAACATTATGTTAAAATGATTGTTTATGTAAATGATTTATCTATTATTGTTACTCTTTTAAATTAATATATTTAAATTTGAAAAATTTTAGAGTTAAATAATACAACATAAAATAAATTGCATAATATTATGTAGATTTTACTAGAAAGTAAAAAACCTGACTCAATTTAAATTTATTGAACCATTGCAAATTCTACATAAAATTCTACTTCAACCATATTCAGCATTATATCTTTAACTCGAAGAGAAGGAAATGGATTAAAAATTTATGACTAATAATTCCATGTTGATTCGATCTCAACATGCACTACTGCAGGCCTTTAAAATCGCCTTTAAAATAAGATTAAGAAAAACATCTACCCATAGTTTGATTCTTTTGTTGAAGATGTGATTGTCTTTTACCAGATATCCTCTGGAATGTAACTAAGTTTAAGAGAATTAATGAGAAAATATATAACAAAAAAAAACCAGTCTTCCACTCAAACAGTGTAGTGCTGTTGAATTGTATCGATGTCCAGTCCTTTCAATTTCACAACCGACTCCACATGTCCCTTCAAAGTGTGAAGTTCCCTCAATCTGAAAAAAATAAAAAACAGAAAGTTATTAAACTAATCTTAGTTCACTTTATTTAATAAACATTGTACTAATTAATATTAAATGATATCATTACCTTGCAACTTCAGCTCGTTTTCTTGCCTGTTCTGCAATTTCAGATAATTCGCGGTAGTTTGTTCTGTCTGAGAATGTGGGTTCGTTTTCAGGAGGATTCAAGCCATGTAATGTGCGTTGAGCAATAGCCCATTGTGCTTCTCGTTCTTCTTTTCCATAATCCTTCTTTGATGTGAATGCAGTCTACATATTAAATCACAGAATATGTAAGAAAAAGCAAATCAATGTTTAAGGAAAGAAAACAATAACATTAACAGGATTTTTTTACCCTATTTTCGGTGATATTATTCCATGCCTTGCCACTCAAGAAATATCGAATTCCGAATTTCAAAACATCCAATGGGATGTAGAAGATGATACTATAGAGCCAAATGACACCAGCCCAGCCCCATCCAATCCCTTTCATCCTTGCAAAACTCCAATTTGCATAAACAGCGATAACTGTGGCAATCTACTTACAAGAAAGATGCTAGATGAGTAATTAAATTTATTACGGATGAAACATCCTTGCAAATGAATGAACCATATGTAATAAGAACTCACCAGTTGTGCCACTATGAATGCGGTGACAAGCAAAAAACCAGGGCGCTCAAGGAAAGACCAACTCCTTGATCGAGTTACAAATATAAGAGCCTGACTTACAATACTTACTTGAAGGTAAACCGCTGCGGTAAGTTCATCCGGGTTAAGTCTGATAGATCTAACACCGAATTTTTGCTGCAAACATTGTTGTACTTCTGTTAAGCCTAAAACAATCTTTGAAAACAAAAACATGTCTTAAATAGAATCCATGCTTACAGTGAAGAAATCAGAAGCGTGAGCAGCCCAAAAGAAGACAACCGTCATGATAGCGAGGTAGGTACCGAGAACTATGCCTGTGGCAAAAATCTCATTCAACTTCCATGAATCGGGTAGAGGGGATGGCTTTACCCTGTCCTTCGAGATGGTCATGATTGTTCCGTCATTTAGTATTGCGATGATTAAAACCATGAAAGGTGAGAAATCAAATTGCCATATAAGTGCAATGAGTAAAAAGCCCAACACGATCCTAATTGTGATGGAAACTGCGTAAATGGTGTAGTTCTTCATTCTCTGGAAAATGGATCTGCTGGTCAAAACTGCACTCACAATCACGCTCAGACCAGGCTCTGTTAGTACTATGTCGGATGCACTCCTAGCTGCGTCTGTTGCATCAGCTACTGCAATTCCAATATCTGCCTTTTTGAGGGCAGGAGCATCGTTAACACCATCTCCTGTCATTCCGCATATGTGTTTTCTCTCTTGTAGGATTTTCACAATCTCGTATTTGTGCTCTGCATATATATTAACAAGTTATTTAGCTTATTTTAAAGAAAGATTGCAGCAAATTATTGTCAAATATTGAACTGGAAATATATAATTAAGGAATAGAAAAGAACTATTTACCAGGGAAAACACCGGCAAATCCATCGGCCTGTTCAATAAGCTCTTCGACGGGAAGTGCAGCAATAGATTCATCCTTGTGATCGCCAAGAAGGGAGGAAGACGGGTACATGTTACTTCCCATGCCAAGTCTCCGAGCAGTCTCCTTTCCGATAGCCAGTTGATCGCCGGTGATCATCTTGACGTTGACTCCAAGATGAAGAGCACGTCGAATTGTTTCTGCACTATCGTGTCTAGGTGGGTCAAACAAAGGCAAGAGACCCACAAATTGCCACGGTCCTCCACTGCTCTCCTTGGTTTTCTCTGGAACTTCCTGTTAGTAGAGTAGATAACAAAGCTTTAGTTTAAATTATTATTATTTATTATTTTAAAAAGAAACATTGTTACAAATAACTTACTTGTTGGGCAACAGCAAGGGAACGGAGACCCCTGTCAGCAAATTTTCCAATGATTGCATGAACTTTTTTCTTCACATCTTCCCGAAGATGACAGAGCTCAATAATCTGTAAAAGGAAATATTGTTATGGCGGTGCTCAATAATCTTCACATCGTACCGTTAAAAATATATATATTTACCTGCTCTGGTGCACCTTTGCTTGCTCGATGCCAATTTCCGTTGTCATCTATATATGTTATGGCGGTGCGCTTGTCTACTGGATTGAAGGGTAAGAAATGGACCTCTTTGATACCATCTCTTGCCTGCAACAAGAGGTGAAAAAAATTACGTAATGCAAACCAGCAAAATCTACATTCTTAATGATAAAGTTACAAACCTCTCTTGGGTCACCCAACATTCCAACAATGCAAGCATCAATAGCATCTTGATTCTCCACCCTAGAGGCTCGAGCTCCAAGTAAAATTACAGTATCCTTATCAGCATTTTTTCCGAAAACCTGCAATTAGTTTATTAGTTTATTAGTTTATCATACATAAATAATGAAGTTAAAAATTATTTTTCCGTGATCTGAATCTACTAACCTCAATTAAAGTCTTGTCTACGGTGAGTTTGTTGAGAGTTAAAGTGCCAGTCTTGTCACTGCATAAAACATCCATTCCAGCCATTTCCTCAATGGCTGTCATTCTCTTAGTAATGGCACCTTGCTGGGAGAGTCTATGGGAACCAATGGCCATAGTTACAGACAAGACAGTCGGCATGGCAATCGGAATGCCTCCAATGAGAAGGACCAATAGATTGTCAATTCCATTCCTGTAGGCTCGGTGCTGAATTGGATACATAACAACAATTTCTACAACCATACCAACAGCTATTGAACAAATGCAAAAGTTACCGATGGCTGTCAACACCTGAACAAATTAAAATTCATCAAATGCTTTTATACACATTGAAGATAATAGATACAGCAAAAAAATAATGTAAAAATAGTAAAAATTGTACCTTCTGAAAGTGACCTTCTTGGTTGGTGCTGTCGACCAAATGAGCAGCTTTACCAAAAAATGTGTGTACTCCAGTAGCAATTACAACAGCCTCAAGCTCTCCTTGCTTAACAGTGGAACCGGAGAAGACTTCATCACCTGGATTTTTTGAAACAGGCAATGATTCACCGGTCAATGCAGATTGATCAATCTTGAGAGGATCTCCGTCTAAGAGACGTGCATCAGCTGGTACGATGTCTCCTAACTTGATGCTGATGATGTCTCCGGGTACCAATATAGCAGCCTCTTCCTCGACCCACTTCCCATCTCTCAGAACCTATCATCCATTCAGATAAATTTATGCAATATAAGATTTTATGGGACTCTCCATGAAAGATTTAAAAGAGAAGGTTAGAGAGTCTATCAGTACAAATCTTCCACTAACAAAATTTAACGTCATGCAATTATACCTTAGTTTTGGGAGCAAGACCTGCCATAAGTGCTGCAGCGGCATTGCCTGCATTATTTTCTTCAATAAAACTAATGGTGGAGTTGATTACGAGCAATGCCAGTATTCCTATAAAGTCCTGCCAATCTGGGGGTTTGCCCTACACGTTTCAACAGGAATGAGAATAAAATTTAACTTACAAAACACAAAAATTAATAGGAAAGACATTTTATTATGCTATGATAATCTTATCTCATCTATTTATATTTTTTTTATTATACATGCATTTACCGTGTTCACATATTTTTAGCTGATTTTACTTTTTAAAATCATATCTTCAAATACTTACTCCACCATTTGCCAGTGCAATTGCCATGATAGCAGCAGCTTCCATGACCCATGACAGAGGATTCCACATAAATCCCAAGAATTTCAAGAACTTACTTTCCTGTTTTCAATAATATAGCAAGATTAATTGATGAAAGCATCTTCTCTAAGACATTAAAGATAAATAATGTTATACAATAATTTAAACAGTAAGTAGCTAGTAAAGATGAATCATTGCCTTCTTTTCTTCCAACTTGTTGGGCCCAAAAAGTTCCAACCTCTTTTGGCCTTCCTCATTCGTGAGACCCTCCTTGGTACAGTTCAATTGTTCGAAAACTTGGTCCAAAGGAATTCGCTCCTGCAATGCAATCATCTTAACTATTAGAAATGACTTACAATATAGCATGAACACGTAAGAAAATGCTATATGTTAGCACTTAAATTTCGAAGAGTGACAAGTGAAATTGAAAAAAACTATTTTCTCATACATTAATATTTTCTATTAAAGAGGAAACACAGACTAACTACTTAATTTTCAGTCAAAAGTCATTAGTCTTATATTCTAAAAATTATAATTCTGATCATTATATTTTTCATTTCTTTTATCATAATTAAAAATTAAAATTCACTAATTATAAAAGGTGTAATGGTTAAAATCATAATTTGTTAAACGTAGTAACGTTACACAAACTCGGATGCGAAAGTTTTGTTAATTCTCAGTTTTTTTTTTTTCTATCGGCAGCAATAGTAATCTCTGTAATTTTTTCCCCAACAATATGCAATAGAATCACAGTGTGGCTTATTAACCATTTATGTAATTATTTTTCAAGGGCAGAATAGCATACGTCATATATGTTTTGCCATCCTGACAAATCTTTACAATCAATTTACATTCCCTATTTTGTTCTTTGTTTTATTCTTTTCTTTATAATTACAAAAATCTTTTTTTAACCTAAATGCAAGTATTCAAGTAATTGTTGGATCGTAAAAAGAATCACTTTTTTCTTAGTATCTAAAAGATTGATAAACAAGAAAATTGATTTTCAAGAAATAAATAAATAAACCAAACACGTCTTATACCCAATCCCAGCAGAAAATAACGTGAATTCCGTTTAGCCACGGAAAGGGGAAAAAGCTAGATGACGCAAACAGAAAATAATCCAAACAGAAAATAATCCAAACGAAAATCACACAAAAACTATTTTACAGTGTAGCAAACATCAGGTGATAATATATGTATGAGTTTTACGACGCATGCAGCAGTGGATCAAAAAGAAATAGATAAATCAAGATCAGAAATGACGTACGAAATTCGATTTGAATCCATGAATCAGTGATAATATCCTAATCAAATTCACTCCACACAGTAACAAACAACGACGGAATCTTTACACACATTATCATTTTCATGGCCAACGAGCTGGCCACTAACGATGCTACAAATAAAATGAAAGAAAGAGAAAAAAGAAAAACGAAAGAGACGAAAGGAAACTAACGAGATCGATATTCTCATTCTTCAGTCTTTCGAGAGCGTCCATTGGCGATTGAGAGAGAACGCGGAAACAAGAGTGAGAGAGAGTGAAGAACAAAACGACTGAGAAAAGGTTTGTGATTTCAGCGCGGCTTCAAACTGCACTTCAGTGTTTTATGTATATATATACACACATACATACATCATGTGTGCGAGACCACGTTAACAGAATATGTGCGTTGGTAATGAATCTCTATCCCTCACCGTTAACGATGCATGTATGATATGACTTCAGGTTTTTTTTTTTTTTTTCCTTTGTGAATAAACACAATTGGCTCTATAATGTTTAAGTAAGTCCACAAAAATAATTAAATAATTGAATAAATAGTTTCATTTATTGAACAAAATAAAATATTTATATGATAATGTGTCTATTAATTTTTTATTTTATGGTTAAATATGTTTTTATTTTACAATTTTGAAATTAGTCTATTTTGAATTTTATTTATAAAAATATGTGGATTTAGTCATTTTAATCAAATTTTATTAAATTTATTTTATATTTCAAACGTTTTTCATAATAATATTTGACTTAACAGTAAAATAAAAATGTGTCAAACAATATAAACAACTTAAATACAATCTTAAAATGTGTATAAAACATCAAATAAATCTAACAAAATTAGTCCAAATTTTTAAGATATACTAAATCCAAAATTTACTGAAAGTTAAGAAAAAAAATCATATTTAACCATTTTATTAATATTTGTAATCAATTAGTTTTATATTTAATTTAAATGAATAAAACAAAGGAAACGTATGACTGAAAAGCACAGTTGACCACTCTCGGTTGGTTGGTTCGTTGAGTTGGTATTTTCTCTTTTTTTTAATAAAATGTTATTACTAAACATACTAAAAATAATAATTTTCTCTCATTTTTTATAAAAATAAATAAATGTTAAAATTGGAAATAGGCGAATTAAAGTGGCGAGGCTTCTGGTCTTACCACTGGAGTTGCTGCTGGTCTTTCGCTTTTTGTTATGCCTCTTCGTTTTTTCCGATACTCACATTTGACACATTTTATGTAGAATTTTTGACTTTGTTTTATTCAAAGTTATTTATTTAATGATCTATTGCTTCCTATTTTTACTTTCATTTAAATATAGAAAAGTATTTATTCATAGTTGTATAGTTCAAACTTCTTCTGAAAATATAAAAATTATAAAAATTAAGTTTGGTCTTTTATTTATATTTAATTCACTTTGATTCCTATATTTATTTTTTATTTATTTTAATTTAATTTTTATTAATTAGAGAGTCAATGTGACTCTTCCATTAAATTGAGAATAACACATTTTGGAATATGACTCTTATTAAGAAAAATTAAGTTCAATGGAGTCAAAAAACAAATATAGAATCAAATTAAGCAAAGTTAAAATACTTATATTGAAAAGCAACAATTCGATGGAATCAATCAATATAATATAATATATTATTGTCAGTATACAAATTTTTAAATTAATTATTATAAAACTAACAAATTTATTACATATAATAGCTTATATTTAAACAAAAATATGTTTATTATTCATACAAATGATTCCCAAAAAAAATCTATTTCGTTATATAAAATTATTTAATTGATATTTGTTATTATTTTACGTCTGAATTGAGCAAGATGTGGAGAAATAAGTATATTTTCGAATTTTATTTAAAAGATATACGCATAAAACAAGTTATTCTAAAATATTTAGTGATATATTAAATTATCCTTATTAAAACTAAAGGAAAAAGGTTACCTATATTTTTAACTAATAATATTTCTCTATAAATATTAAATGTATTATAATTTATTTTAAGGATTACAGGTGTGGTTTAATTCGTTCTGATATTCATAAAGTAATTCGTTTAAGTTTGGATATACTATTAATTTTTTAAAACGGAATGTCATGTTAAATAGATAAATAAAATAATTAATTTTTATTTTCATTCATGAATCATAGTTTTAACACGAATAATATATTTTGAAATAATTGGGTCTTCCTTATGTATGTATTATCAAATCAAATGCATGTAAAATAAATATATTTAATTATTAAAATTGATAAATATATTATAAATATTAAATATAATATTCGACGTTAATCAACCAACATAATTTATTTACATTTTAAGTATCAAACAATAAATAACATCAAGTTTAAATATTAATATCTAATTAATAAATATCATTAATATCAGAAATTATAAATTAAATTAATTTTGATTAGATCCAACTGTTATGATAAAAGAAATTCTTATTTATAATGCAATTTAATTTATACTTCCTTAAAATAATTATTTATCTATAAATTATAACTATATGTTTCAAATCTTATATATATTATAATTATAATGTAATTGTTATAACTACTCTTTGACTATAATCACAATTATTTATATACAAATTATTCTTTAATATAATTTTTTTCTAGTTTTAAACTAGTTTTAAATGTTGCTACATTTTTTATTAATTATAACTACTATTTGACTATAATAACAATTATTTATAGAGAACTTATATTTTAATATTATTGCATTCTAGTTTTAAATGTTGCTACATAATTTTATATTAATTTAAGTAAATTTAATAAAATAAAACATTATTTTTATTATTTATTTTTTTTTTGGGTAATTGTTAATTTCAAGTGTATATTTATTATGTGTTGTGAATATTTAATATTTGTATACTTCGAAACCGTACCGTTTCACTATCAGCGCAAGATAAATAAACATATAATTAATATTTACATTATTATACTTTACAAATCTTAACTCATTGAAATATATATATATATATATGAAAACCATAACATATATTTAAATTACATTTATAGTTTCTCAACGATACACATTTAATTTATTCACTAAACATATATATATATATATATATATATATATATATATTGGCTAATTCTTTATTTATTAGTTACATCTCATGTTATAAATTATTAAAATATAGGTCATAGACATCTTACTCCATAGAAAGACTCATATATTAAATTAAAAAGTAAAATATGTAATGTTTTTGTTGATTCTTTACTTTTTAGTGAAATTTTGAATTGATTTATCTTCAAAATATTTGTTCAATTTAGTCGTTCAATGTTAGAAATATGTAAATTTATTTATTTTTAATAAAATTTTGTTAAGTTTATTTGATGTTTTAAACGCGTTTCATGTTTGATTATAGTATTTGAACTGTTTATATCATTTGACACATTTTCACTTTATTGTTAACTGATAAACGTTTTTGAATTGTTAAACAAACTTAAAAAAAAATTGGATAAAATGACTAAACTAACACATTTTGAAAGATAATAAACTAAATTAATTCGCAGTTTCGAATATGAACTAATTCCAATTAAATTATTAAATTATATAGTTGTCTCGTACAATATAAAGATACATTCACTCATGTGACAATGTGATAATCTCTTAGTACCTATCGTATCTGGTCTTACTCGCATCAGATACTAAATTATAAGAATTTCAAATTACTTTCACACATAGTTTCCTAACTTCAATATCAATGAAAATATCTCTTTTGATAATATCATATTCATTATATATAGTATTCTATCCATGAAAATAATTATGTCTACAACAAACCACATATCATATCACAACATTAACATCATATATTATTATTTATATGCATTCCATCTCAATTTAAATAATAAAAAATTATTAAATATGATTTTGTTTCCTTCTTTTCAACAATAAATTCTCTTCTTTAGTCCATGGACTTAAATTGTAATCTAATAGCATAATTATCTGGAGATACATCAATTCTTTATACTCAGTTATTTAGATCTCCATGCATTAAAAAAAATCCATAATTTTGAAATATATAATTAAAAAATGTTCCAAAATACAAATTTTATATTTCAAATTATCCAATCTAAAATATAAAACAAAAAATACGTTCTTGATAATATAATTCGAAATATAGATTTATAATTTAATTTTATATTTTGGATATAATCTAGAACATTTGAATTGCAGAACGTAAACTATAAAAATAAAAATAAAAATCTGATTTGAGCATCTGGGTCACAGATTTGGGCTTTGCAATCAGAGGTCTTTTTTCCTATCTTGGTTAAGATTAATTTCCTTCGATTGGTGTAATTAGAAGAGGATGGGGTGCACATAGAACAAGATGATAAAGAGCAAAGATAAAGATAAAATGGTCTTTTTACTTTGCCTATGGAGGTGGAAAAAATTCTCCTCGCCTTTATCTTTTTCAGTTAAATTGAAATTTGAGAAAATTGAAATATATTTATAAGAATAAATAGATTTTTTTTATCCATATTAATTTTACCATTTAAAATATAATTAATTATTAAATTTTTTAAAATTAATCGTTATTTTTATAAATTTTTTATAAAATTGTTTATTTTTTATTTTTTTATTTATCAATTAATCTCTCATATTTTTTTTATATATTTTATTTTATTTTTAATAAATATAAATTTATTTTATATATTAAATTAATAATATTATATTATCATAATCTATTTGTATAATATTATGTATATTTAAAAAATGGATAAATACTAGTAACTCCGTGAAAGAGTTTTATGATATTTAATTGATAATCTTATACAACATGTATACTTCCTTTATAGTATTAAGTTTGGATAATTAAAAATTTATTTATTGAAAACAACTAAATTCAGTTGTATTTAGTTACTATTTTGGCTCTCGTGAAAAAAATAGACGTCTCCGCTAAGAATAATTTTTCAAAGATGTAAAAGAGGTAACAAATTGAAAATTTTACCAGATTATATAACATAAAATATTACTCATTTGGTCCTTACGGTTTAACAACATTCTTACTTTTTGGTCCTTCCACTTAATAAACTATATCTTTAGTCCTTATAGTTACTATTATAAAAACTTGACAAGTCAATTGCAATGTGAAACAGCAAAACATCACAATTATAAAAGCCCACTTCTTCGTGTCCACGTCATCATCCTCAACCTCTCCGAGAGAGAACCAGAAACTAAGAACGCTGAAGGAAGAAAAACGCGTGTTTGGTTTCTCTCTCTCTTGAATTTGGCGCGTTCAATTCTTTCAACAATCTTCATCTCTGGATTTTTGGTTGAAGATGCGACGCTCTTCTGCATCCAAAAAAACGGGTCAATCCTATTCCACTCCCACCGCCACCGATCTCTACCGTTCCGGTACGCCATTCCCAATTTCTCAATTTTACCCCTTTATTTCATAATTAACCCTGTCTTTGATTCTTCTATACAATTTTCCCTCTTTTCATCCTCTAGTAATAGTTGGAATCACCACTTTTTGAAGCTCGGGTTATAAGTGCTTGGTGTTTTGTGTAATTGAAATTTATTTGCATATCTTGTGGTCTTTTTAAAGTTTATTCTTTTCCTATTTCGTGGTCCTCTCTGCTTGTCTGTTCGTGACCACAAACTTCTCTTCGTCTTTTCTATACAAACACATATATTTGAGTATTTTTTTTTTATTATTATTATAATTCAGTGGGGTTCTGGGATTGTGGTAGTTGGGTGTGAACTAGTGGAAGAGAATTCTTACTTGAGAGTTTAGATCTTAAGAAAGAAAAAGTATTTCCCCTGTATTTATCAAGTCAATTTAGTACTTTTTCAAGCAAAGACTGATAGAAGCTGTTAAGTACTTTGAGCATGGACGGTTCACCTCAATTAGTCCTCTTTAATTTAGAGAACGAGGCATCAGAATCAAACTCTTCAGTGCCTGGTCATTGATGTCTTCCATGTGTATGTTTGTGTTATTTTATCATGTTTATGCCTTTGGTCAAACATAATTGGACTGGTATTGTTCAGTATTCTAATCATACATACATGATTTTTCAGCTTCAAGTAAAGCAAGCTCGAAGGAATCTGAACGAATTGATAGTTTATTCTATTCATTTGCTAATGGGTCAAGCGGGATGATTGAGTAAGTGTGCTTCATCGAAACATGTTTTTTTTTTCTCTTCCATTCAATATGTGTATATCAAGTTGCATTATCCTTTTTGTCATTTTCTTAATACAAGTTTCAAACCTTGGACGTTGATCCGCTGGAGCTAGATAGCATTTAATCAATGATTAATTGCTTTTCTGGAACGAACTACTATAGACTTATATCTCATCTAATATAGATAGGTGAATTTACACGAGTAGATACGAGCTTAGGGGGTATATGTATGGACAAATGACAGTAATGCCCTATACCTATTATACCGAAGTACTCATTCTGTTTCCAAGTACAAATATGATTGTAAGGTAACAGGGTAAGACTTGAAAGTATAAAGAATTCGATAAATTCTTGTATTATCAGGCATTTGGTAGTAAGTGACGAAATTGTGTATATGATTATCTGCTTTGACTATACAACCCTTCAGCTGCTTTGATTATCTTTCTTTCGTATCTCAATTGGATGGGACATTTAGTAATGATTTGAAATTTATTTTGGTTTGGAATTCTGTTGGTTCTGTTCAAGGGAATTTCTTGTTGTTTATGTTGCTTCATTTAATGAGTAGAATTGGTTTGTTTGAAATTTCAAGTTGTTTTTTGCGGATTAGTTTCAGCATGTAGGCTTGAAATTTAGTATACCAGCTTGTTTGAGTGGTTGCAATTTGCAGTCGTCTTGACACAGGGAAATGCTTAAGAGTCATATGGTGAGTTGTGAGGTAGAGGATATGATTATCAGGCTGTACTAGCAGATAGTTGCACCAAATACTTGATAATCTCAGCTTATGTACTATGAGGTCCTCCTTCAGCAGTGCAGTGAACGGTGCCTTGGGTTGGATCACATGGATCATACCATGTACGACATCAATCCTTTATATTAAGGGAAATAGAAAGAAACAAAAACATCAAATGAAGAAATGACGTGTTTAAACTGTGAAAGTGATTTTTGGTGTATAAGTGCTATTTTTTGTGCATTCTCTGGATGAAGGTGTTTGCATTTTGAAAGTAGGTTTGTTATATTTTAATTAATTTGTTTTCAGCCCAGAGGGAATCGAAACACTTTGTGCTGCTATGGAGGTTAATCATACAGATGTGAGGGTTTTGATGCTTGCATGGTAAGTTATTTGGTGCACTTAGTTACCAATCGGCACCATAGTATTTATTTCTCACATCATTATCTTAAAATTTTACAGGAAAATGAAAGCTGAGGAGCAAGGATATTTTACATTGGTATGTATATTATCATGTTCATTGTTCATAAAACTTATTTTGGAATTATTTCAACTTTTAAATACAAACTCACGCATAAATATTTGAAGTCACTAATATAATGTAAGTTTCTTTAACGTTTGGTGCACAATCATGTAGTTTTCGCTGTATCTTTCTTAACCATCTTTATACTGAAATCACGTACATATTCCAAAATTTCATAGGACGAGTGGAGGAGAGGCTTAAAAGCATTAAGGGCCGATACAATTAGTAAATTGAGGAAGGCACTTTCAGACCTAGAAAAAGAGGTACAATTATTGAAGTTTTACACTTTTTGCTTATTCATGTAGAAATTAGTTTTTGGCCATCGTACTTTATTTATGATGGAATTATTTTCAGTTTCTAACAATTTTAATTTGACATCTACTGTAAAGGTCAGGAGGCCATCAAACTTTGCAGATTTCTATTCATATGCTTTCCAATATTGTTTAACAGGTAAGCTTTAATTTATTTCCTGTTCATTAATATTAACTTCTTTTTGTCCATTTATGTCGAAGTTTGAGTTTATTTTTCACAATTCAAGTGATTATTCTACAAAGTTGAGATAGTGTAAGCTTACATTCATCTGATCTCAACCTTTTCTTTTACTTTCCCCATATCTGCTAGTTTGAATTGGCTAGAAAATCTCTTCTTAATCATATAACCTGTTGTAACTTCGATTGTTCCCCTAAACTACTATTAATTATACTAAATCAAATTTGTCAAAATTTTCCAGAGGAGAAACAGAAAAGCATTGATATAGAGAGCATTTGTGAGTTACTTACTCTTGTTTTGGGTTCAACATTTCCGCCCCAAGTCAACTCGTTTGTGGAATATTTGAAGGTGAGTAATGGCTTTGGCTTTTACACAGGTCATGGCATGACTTTTAATTCTTTACTATTTGTGGAATACTTGTGGAATATTTGGTTATGGCATGAATTTTAATTGTTTACTGTTTATGGCAGACTCAAAATGATTACAAGGTCATAAACATGGATCAATGGATGGGATTTTTCCGCTTCTGCAACGAGGTAGCACTTGCATGTTAGTTAATTAGAGGAAGATACCAAAGCATTGCTTCATGTGCTTTCTCTGGATCCTTTTTTCTCAATTTATAACTCACCTGCATAATCCATTCTATTCACAGATAAGTTATCCAGCCCTTGATGACTATGATCCTGAGCTTGCATGGCCCTTGATCCTGGACAATTTCGTTGAATGGGTGCGAGAAAAGGAAAAATAATCTGATAAACCACTTGATTATCTGTAACTGCAATCATAGGTATGTGTGTGTGTTCATGAATGTGGTGTTTGTGATTTTTGAAGTTTATATTCTAACTGATGCAAATTGGTTTATGAACACTTTACAGCGCTTGGCAACAGCTACATCAGACAGACAATATAGTGATGCATTGTGGCTGCTTTATTGTACTTATCAAATTATTATTGTTCTTTTGTTGGCCCAGTTTCTTATTTTTGGCATTTTAAACACAAACCATTGTTACTTTTTAAATTTTCTCCATTATATGTTATATAGGAGCAGTTGATGAGGCTAGATACAAAGCTTATATTCACTAAACACCACTCTCATATTCTCCTCCTTATTCACCATTTTTATTTTCTTTTCATGTTTTTGCTCCTAATTCTATGTATACACGAGTCAAGGTTAGTTTTTGAGCCGTAAAACATAACAATTTATTTTCAATCAAAATATTCAAGTTTGTAGGCTAAGTTATTGATTTTTCTATGAAAAAATCCTTTTCATTTTATAATTTAAATTTGTGACTTAAGTTTTTATTTTGGAAATGATACCTTGGCAGTTAATACAATCACTTAACTACTATATTATAATAATAGAAATATATTATTGATGAGTAAAATGAAGCTCACGTTTGGTTATGCGTCATTGTTATCTTTTTTTAAGAACTGATGAGAAAGAGTGAGGAAAGAAAATATAACGAATATTGAGTAATTAGAAATTAATTTTACAAAATTGAACCGTATAATTATTTTTCCCGCATTTAAATTAACTTGAAATTCATTTTCTGGCATGAATTGCCATCTGATAGTATGATTCAAAACAGTAAATCATAATATTAAAATAACTGTGACAAGTATAACCCACATTTTATCTCCAACTTCAACCGTTTTGTTGAGATTAAATTCTTGAAAATAGTAACTAATTTAAATGAAAAAAGTAATTATGTATATTTTTTTAACTGAAAATAACAATTAACGCATCATTAAAATTAAAAAATATGGATTAATCAGTTAAGGATATAAACTAGTATAATGTTTCGTTTCGTTCGCTTAAACCTATTATGTTATTGTTACGAAATGCCCTATTAAAAAGCGCTTATAAACTTTACGTTACAACACTATAGAGTCACTTGTTACTTGATTTGATCTCTTCATTAGTTCCGTTAATAATAAAGTTAATCATAATGGGATATGGGATAAATAAATTCGTATTTTTTTTTTCAAATTTTAATATGTTTTAATTTTCAATTTTTAAAAAATAATAGATATAATCGTTTTTATTCTAATATTGTTAATTTTATTTCTTTTACATATTAAATACAAACTAACATTAAGAATTAGTTTGAAACACAGTTAATATGTTCAAACAATTTAAATCAAGAATCTGTTTAACACGTTCAAACAAATCAATAGGACCATGAATATTATATTTATTTATTTTTAAAGATTAATGATCAAACTATGTAAAATGTAGAATTAAATATGTTTTTAATTCCTCAAGTTTTAGTTAATTTTGGAATTAGTTCCTTTTCTAAATTTTTTATCAATTTAGTTCTTTATCTTTAGAAATACATGAATTTAGTCATTTTTATCAAATTTTGTTAAGTTTATTTGACATTTTAAACACATTTTATAATAATATTTGAGTTATCATTGAAACGAAAATGTGTCAAACATGTAAACAATTCAAATACTATCATGAAATACGTTTTAAACGTCAGATAAACTTAACAAAATTTGGTTAAAAAGACTAAATTTATGCATCTTTAACGATGAATGACTAAATTTGTCAAATTTTTTGAAGAGAGACTAATTCCAAATTTCACTAAACTGAGGGACAAAAACATATTTAATCCTAAAATTTAACATATGAACCAATTTTTAATTGTGCAAAAGTTTAAGAATTAAAATCGCATCCAACCGAATAATAAATTTCAAGCAAAACCTTATTTCCTCTTCTTCCTCGTATTCACCACCTCTCACCAAATATAGGCAAAGTAGGTTGGTTTTGTAAGAGAAATTTATTTTTAGGTCGCATAGTTTTAACGAAGCAGCGTGCATTTACTTCCTCAATCATGTTGTGTTGTTGTTCTCAGCCAGGAAAAAAAAAAGGTTAAAAAAAAATGAAAAACATTATTGGTTTGGTGGTCAAAAGTTAGGGTTCTAAGATGCAGCTTTGTTGACTCTAATAGATTCTTTAGAGGAAAAAGTGGAAAGTCCAAATAGGAAAAGTCATAACCCTAAAAAAAGAAAAATGAAGAATAGGGACAGAGATTGACAGAAAATGACAGCACCAAACTTCTTCTGTAGTTCATGTCTCACTATCTCACTCTGTGGTTTATGCAACTCACCATGTCTGCAACACACCACAAATCATGGTGCTTCTAATTTGTCATTAGTTCATTATCATTTACCACTTCGACACAACAAAAAAAAAGAAGAAAGATCATAATGTTTGCTTCCACTGCATAATTTTAAACACAGACTCAACAGTTTCAAAATATTGCATTACTTTAGGAGAACATTAGCACATTTTATCATTTCAAAAACATGCATATGTGGGTGGCATTCACATACTCCAACAAGGAATAATAATAATAATAATAATAATAATAATAATAATAATAATAATAATAATAATAATAATAATAATAATAATAATAATAGTATTAATATCTATCACCTTTTTTCTTTACCAAAGTTCTTCGATCTTGTTAGTGATCTCCCAACTCTTAAAACATAATAGGAATATAGCAAAAGCTTTCTATATCGGTTAAAACATATATTTTATATATCAGTTAAACAAATTTTCTATGTCGATTATAGATTTGAAAAAAAAAATAGAGAATTAGTTCTGTTAGGTTGAAAATCTTGATCAAAGATTAGATCAATATAAAATATACAAATGACTGTAAATCTTATATTTATAAATTAGTTTTATAAGATTGAGCTAGACTTAAAATCTATTACTTAATACATAATGAAAAATTCATAAATTTTACTTTAGTCTGTGATGAAAAACAATTTATTAGAGACATATTTAATGGACCCAACTATGATCACTACTAAAAAAACTCATATTTCCTATTAATTTATTTTGAAATTTTTTTCGTAGGAAATACCTACAAATTTTGTTGAGAAAAAAAATTGCAAAAAATTCTTACCAATTTTTTTACAAAATATTTTGTATAAAACACTTTTTGCAATAAATTTTGTAGGAAATATTTACAAATTTTATAATTTTGTAGGAAATGATTACTCACGAAGGAATTACTTATCAATTAAAATTTTTTAAAAAAATAGCAGAAAAAAAGTTTTTTCTTATAAATTCTTTTAATAAATTTGTACGAAAAATTTCATGTAATATTAGAATTTCTAGCTGTGAATTTACTGTGTTCATAAAATGAAGTGATTTAACATGTGGGAAAGTTTATTATGCAGAAGCTGGAGAGTGTAAAACTTGGTATATACAAATATATGATTATCTTTGAATACTGTAGTATCTTCGTAAACTATTTGGAGTGACACTGTGTAAGATATTATCTATAACATGATATTATAATGCATGTATAATAGTAGAAAGAGGGTAAATGATTAAATTCGTAACTTAAAAGTGAAAATGTGTTTCAATTCAATTTCATTATAAAATTAATTTGTTAAATTTAACGTATATATACAAAATAGTTGTTGATATAGATGTAAATGACACATGTTACTTCTTTCACTTTTACAAAAATTTGGGACCGATATTATATCTACTTTCAATTTTGTTACTAAACTTTTTTTATTAAATTGATTTAAAATACTAGGGTTTTGTTTATACAGTTTTGTTTTCTCTCATTGATTTTTTTTTTATCAAGTCTTTCAACATATTCTTAAAAGAGAAACGAGAATTTAAATTAGAATAAAAGTTTACTAAAAAAAACAAGACCACTCTTATCAAATCACTAAACATGGTAAAAATTAATTATTAATAATTTTATTAAAACTAATACATTATTCATTTATATATAAACTTAAGCAAATATTTTCACAACCAAAAATTTTGGTCACAGTGTTTATAATTTATAGGTTCTAAATATCTTTTTTTTTCAATATTGAGTAAAATTTGAAATTAATCTCTTTATTTTAATTAATTTAGATTTAGTATTTAAATTATTTATACCGTTTAATATATTTTCATTTTAATATTAATTTAAATATAATTATAAAATACGTTTAAAATGTTAAATAAACTTAACAAAAATTTATAAAAAGAATTAAATCTATACATTTATAAAAAATAAAAATAAAGACTACATTAATATAAAATTTTGAAATAGAACTAATTCCAAAATTTACTTAAATATAAAAAAAAAACATATTTAACCTAATTTATATGAAATATTATTAGTGCGAAAAAAAAAATTAGAATGAAACTTGCTCCTTTTTAGTCAAGTTCGGTATTTAATATTTTTCTATCTAAGCTAAATATATATTTAATATTAAAAAATCATATTTGTATTTTATTTTTGTTTACGTACATAGTAGATTGCTTTTTCACTTTAAAAATATGTTGAAATTCCAGTGTGGTAGATAGAATCAAATTTCTTTTTTTTTCCTATAAAGTAGGACCTCTCTTTAATTTCAAAAGAAAAAGACGCATTAAAGAAAAAAAAAAGTAGATTTTGAATCCGGGATTCCTGGCTGGTATTTTTATAATGTTATTGGATGTAAAGAATGAAGAAAAACAATTTTAAACTCAGAATCCAATCTGTTGCTTTTCTTCGATCGAGCAACTTCACTGTAATTGGCCAAATCAAAAAAGAAAAAAAAGAAAAAAAGATTTTGGGCATTCAGGATGATGATCATGAAGAAGACCCAACAATCAACGGTGACGGTGGAGGGAGAGAGCGTCGGGTTCTACTCCTTCCCCTGCGCCCTCTCGCAGGGGATGGTGAAGAATTTGATTTCTTTCCCTCACTCGCTAACGCTTCCTTCTCTCCCTCACATGGCTTCTCTTCCATTCTGTGATGCCTAACTTTTGTTGAGTTCAGTGTCACAGGAAGAACACAATTGCACAAAAAACCTGCAAAACACGTCAATTTATCCATGTCAACATAAATCCAACAACTTTCTTTTTTTTTTCAAAGTCAACAATAACTATATTTAAAATTTTCTAGGAATGGTCGTGTGTGTGCTGGTAACAAATTCCCACATCATTGAATATTTTTATTGCAGATACAACAATTTCACCAAAAAAATACAACACCACAACGATTTTCAATTTTCAATTTTCAAATTTACGCAAGCAAACAATAACACCTGAGATGAAAACGACCCGTAATGGAATAATAATGGATTAATAGACAGCACTTGAAAGTTTTTTATTGGTAAAAAGAAGAAACAGGTTTATGTTGGGTTAACGTTGTTGTTGTTGTTGTTGCTGTCGTCGGTTGTGAATATGAATAGTGAACGGTGAACAGTGGATGGTGAGTTATCATTTACCGATTCTGGCAAGACGATTGACCCAACTCGGGATCGGGTTTCCGGTGAGTCTTAGACAAGCATCGTTGCAGAAATGGTTGCAGTTTTTTGTGATGAGATTGTAAGCGTTTCCTCTGTATTCCGCCGCGAGTTCTTCCATAACCGTCTTCACCTCACCGGGTCCCATGTCGGTTTTTCCGATCAGAATCGTTTTTCTGAAAGAGAAACCTTCGCACCTCTTCGGTTCTCCCTCGAATATCCCCGTCGACGGATACTCGTGAGCTCCGAACGCGAATTCAACTCCGTGAACTGCACGCAGCAACAACCAAGTAAAAAAAAATTCATTTTTTTGTAGAATAAAGGAGAGTGAAAGCAACCCAGAAACTTTTTTTCTTTGCGGATCGTAGATCTGAGATGGGTTGTTACGGAGATTCAAAAGGGGTGGAGAGGGAGTGAGAGAAAAAAAAAAGAAAAAGAAAAAACCGACGAACCTTGCACGCCGGAATGGTACACTCCGAGGCCGAACCAGTAAGCGTAACCGTTCATCGGTGTCAGATCGTAGACGTTGAGGTACACCGGGACCGATCCCGAAGCGACGCCGTTTTTTGAGCTCTTCCTGCACAGCATTCTGCGGCGGCGCGTCGTTTTTGATTCGCGAAACGTCAACTACTTCATCGCCCCGGCAGAAAAAAAGAAGAAGAAGAAAACGCAGAGTTCAATACGAGATGAAATGAAGGTGAAGGCTTTTTCTCACCACAGAGTATCGTATCAACAAAGGTGTTTGCTTTTCCCAATTGGGTATGCGAATTTCTAAGAAATGGAAAATGGGTTGTGGAAGATGAGGAAGATGAGGAGAAAGAGGAAAGGAATGAGAAGGTCCTGGTTGCGTTGGCTGGTGGGTTCCACCGGCGGTGGGTGGTGGCGGTGGTGGCGGTGAGCGTGTGTGTGTGTGAATTGGGAGCATATATAGTGTGTTACATACGCATGAAAATGTATTTATAAAAGAATTGTGATTTGGAGTGAAATTACTTTTGTGCCTGAAACATGAGCTGGTGTGGTCTTGGGTGTGTTGAAAAGAATTTGTAAAGACAAAGAAAGTAACGTTTGGTCATAATTATGGCGTATGGGTGAGGGGTTCCATGTTATTTTTATGTCTATTATTGTATTATCATGAAGTTTGTTTAGTGTTTAGTGTTTTGTGGAGTTTTGATCTTAAAGTAAAGAAAAAGAGGAGCGTGATGATGAGTTTCGGGTAAAGGGGAGTGGGGTATGAACATGTATGATAATGGATTCAATTCAATTAGCAACTTTTTTTTTGGATTAAAGAATTTAATTAGGTATTTGACACACACTAACTCGTAATCTTCTTTCCTAAGTCAAGTGAAGTAAAGAAGATAGAAAAGACTTTGACCCTGGAAAGTGGTATAATTGGTTGTTAATTAGGGCTTATGGATGATTAGAATGATGGTTTAACTAGGTTGTCACGTGGGTGTGGTAAATAATAGCACTAACAAATTCTAATCTCATGTGGTTGAGATTCGTGACATTCATTTTTAAACAGGAATTGAGATAATCCAGTAAATTTAAGTATATATTTTAAAAATATTATTGTTTTTTTTATCGTAGTTAAAAGAGATAAAATGCGACTAAATTAGAAACATATTATTAATAATATTATTCTCATCACAATGTTAAGGTATTGATGTGTAATTTATCACTCATGAATAAATATACTTAAATAAATGTATACATGTACTTTATATAAGCTTGGCAAAAACTTTATCAAAATATATGATAAACAAACAATGTTAATGTCCATTCATAATTATTATATTATGTTTAAGCAAAAACCAAAGTGAAGATATCCTTGCATAAATAATAATCCAAATCCACACCTTTTACAATTACAACCGAAAAGAATATGTAACACATCAAATAATTGTACATTTAAAGTTGTGTGGGCACAAATTATGATATACATAGATGAAAAATGTAACTGATAAAGAATGTAGAATTCAAAATGATTTATTTTTGTTACACTTTGAATTCTTCGGTGTTTTAATGTGTATTATTTTTAGACATAAATAATTTGGGTTAAATATGTTTTTGTCGTGAATTTTGGAATTAGTAAATTTTGAAATTTTAGATTAATTTAGTTTGTTAATCTTTTGAATACATGAATTTAGTCATTTTAATCAAATTTTGTTAAGTTTGGTTGACATTTCAAACGCGTTTCATAATAGTATTTGACTTAACATTAAAGCAAAAATATATCAAACAGTCTAAACAACTCAAACACAATCCTAAAATACGTACGAAACATCAAATAAACCTAACAAAAATTGATTCAAATGACTAAATTCACGTATTTTGAAAGATGAATTACCAAATTGATCCAAAATTTTGAAATTGACTAATTCCAAAATTTACCGAAACTTAAGGACAAAAACATATTTAACCAAAACAATTTTGCCATTTTTTACCATTGAAAAGTTATGTTATCTTTTGATTTTAAAATTACTTAAATTATACTATTTGTATTTTTATATCCCATAGTATGTCTGATAATCGTTTGAGAAATTCTCCTTTAATAAAAAGAACTCTATATTAATATGTTTTCACAATGTTATAATAATTATGACGTGAAAATACATTTTTATGATGATACTATAAATATAAAATCAGTTTCTTTGTCCATGACTGGTAAATAGGAAATACATAACAAAATCTTTAAATAATTATAGACAACAACAAATAATCGTTTTTTTTTTTGGTTTATTTCAATTAATTTTTGTCAAATATAACATGTAAAGGGAATGAAGCATGGTAAATAGTTTGTCCAAAATTAAGCTTACTTTTGTAAATATTAGTTACATAATTAGCAAACATAGAAATTAAGCAACAGTGAAACAGACAATTATTGAATAATCGATTATCATTATTTTTTTCTTGATTATGAAAAAAATTATTTTTCATCTAACAAGTGTATTAAAAATTAAAATAAAACATAAAAGTAATAATGAGAATGAGGTAAGACAATCATTTTTTTTTCTTTTCAAATCTAATGATTTTTCTCAAAAGTTGTAATTAGCTTTTGTAAGCCCACACACAAAATTAGTTAAAAATGACACATTAAAACTGAAAATTGACATTTAAACTTCCTCTGTGTTTATAAATTGAATTTTTTTAATTTTTATATTATGTTAAGTTGGTTTATAATTTTTTAAATTTCATTATTTCAAATAATGCAACGGAAAAAATTAGAACAATCAAATTAAAAAAAGCTGTAAACACTTTTTTGTTTTGTAAGTTTTAAGTTCTATATATATTTGGAACTTTTTCATTGAATATCTATTAATTTTTTTTCTATATAATACTCATTTTTATTTATATGTATCACTTAATATTTATCTTTTGTATCAATAATAGATGACATGTTATCTTATTTACTCGTCTTCGAAGAAATTTGAAATTTCATAACTAATGTAAAATTTGTTATGAATTAATGGTCGTCCATTGATTTATACAATCACTCATATGATTGATAATCATATTATTCATTACTCTTTATGATGTAATATTTTGTATTTACTATTTGATTTTATATCCTTTCTGGGT
>Ga0214542_1003866_pt1 | contig 30056 bp, 19 predicted proteins | sample CNSS1metaG_FD_160096 | JGI IMG/M metagenome (GOLD analysis project Ga0214542, IMG submission 160096) | Root nodule microbial communities from cowpea collected in UCLA plant growth center, Los Angeles, California, USA - CNSS1 | ecosystem: Host-associated > Plants > Roots > Nodule | place: USA...
TTTATAACCGGGTATTAAAATACCCGTTACCCGCTACCCGCGGGTAATAAATACCCGCGGGTAGTAACTATCCGTCGCGGATTTTATCCGCGGATATCTGCGGGCACGGGTATTTTTGCCATCCCTAGGTGTACCTAACTAATTTTACAGTCTTCAATATAATACTTTTAACTTAGAAAATTAAATAATAATATTTTAAAATTTTAATTATCTTCATAAAAATTATTTTAACTTATAAATTAAATATTAAAATAAATATCAAAATAAATATCAAAATAATTATATAAATACGTGAAACAATGACTATTTGTAAGAACCATTAGTATTTTATAACTTTTATTTATTTTATTATATTTTATTTAAAATTATAAAATCCAATGATCATGTAAGTTTAATTAGTGATAAAAATTCAATTAAAAATATAAAAATTTGAAAAGCTCAATAAAACAACAAATTTTAATAGAAACTTAAAACTTGATTTTTTTTTCTATGCATGTATATAAACAGTCAAAATATACAAAATAATCATGTTATCATAAATAATCATATAATCTGAATTAACAATAAAATCACACTACACAAATCCAATCGAAACATGCATATAGAATTTTTTATTATTCAATCAAATCAAAAATTTTAGTTGAAACTCATTATCAACTTAAAATCAAATATATATTACATTTTTTAAGCAATAACTTCTATAATGTAAACCGTAAAAAGAAAAAACATCTTTGAACATAACAAATAATATTTTTATTACTACTTTGATCGAGGATTAAAATTAAAGAGCACGTGTGCCAAACCAACTACTTTGTGTTAAAAAAAAAGAACTTTATTTTAAATATTTGTTGTGGTGTTATATTATATTATTATGCCTCTGAGGAATAGTTTACCTTGAGTTAGTAGTTGGTTAAACTCATCCTATACATGTCACGTGGACACTTACTATTCACTAGGTGGCCATAATTATTCATTCTTGTTAAATGTCTTCTAATCACTTAGTTAATGTGGGTTCTTCAAAATTAACATTTTAAATTTAAATAGCTATGTCTTTTATTATTTAGTTGTAGGCACTCTATCATCGATTTTTTATTTAAAGTTACCAGCTCTTTTGTTTCTTTCTTAAACCATTATTTTAATATATATATATATATATATATATATATATATATATATATATATATATATATATATATATATAAATGAAACATGCAGTTTAATTTGATGCAAAATGAGAATTTTATCAGGACTTAACATGTCAAAAATACTATAAAGTGTTGGGTTAAGTCCGGTAACAAGTATAATCCTCGTCGTGTTTAGTGGTTAAAATTGATAAAATACTTAAAATAAGTATTATAGTATTGTAATAGTCTTTTATCGGTCAAGAGTTCAGGTAGATGATAGTTTAAATACACAATTTTTTTAACTCTTTGAAGTACATGACAAAATTATAATGAAAATTTCAGACTACAGAGTAAATAATACTTAGTGAATGAATGATACTAACGGTATCATTTCAATGTAACCTTTAAAATTCGGAAACAAACCATAATAAAAAATTTATGAATTTTCATTTGTTACAAACAGTATTAATATTTCAATTAAAGTTTATTATTAAGAAATCGAATCGTAAGATAAAATTTATATTTACATATGTTATATAGGCTCATGTTATTTTTAGTTGATGTGACTTTTCCGAGATTTGTTGAGTTACATGTAGATATCGATTATACCTTATATATTTAAGTTATTAAAATGTATTTAACTTAATTAGTTTTTTCATGTAAAAAAAAAAACCACAACCATTTCACATAAAGAAAAACTTAAGTTATTTTAAATGTTATGACAGTAAAAACTTATTGCTACCAAATCAATTAAAAAATAATAATTATTTAGACAACTCATTTAAACAAGAGACAACAAAATCACCTGTGTTAATTAAAAAAAAAATAGTCAAATGGGTTAATCAACACTGTTAAACTTAAAAAAATGTAACAAAGACAATGACAGTGAAATTAATGTTTGTTGAATTTGTATTTGGGTGTACCAAACCTGGATGGAGCCATAGAGGACCACACACCATGTTCCCAATTTCCCCACAGAAATTAAATTTGAAAATTCTATTTCTGTGCGGTAATTACCATTGTTTCCTCCTTTCAAGCAAACTTCCTATAAAGTCAAACACTTCGCTATCTCATTCCTTTTCCTCATGAAAAACAAATCATATCAGATTTTTGGTTTCAAAATATTTTATTTTGATTTAATAATACAAATGAATACCCGGTTACGTTTTATTATTTTTTTAATTTTTTGGATAACTTTTTGACAATATTTATGAAAAATAGATCTAAACTAAAATATATAGAAAGTTGTTTGAAACACATCTTCAAATAAATAAATATATATTTTATATACGATGATGTTTTTATTATTTTTAAAAAAATGTGTCTAAGGTTGTAATTTTTATTTTATTTTTTTAATTTTGAAGTTGTCATTCCAAGAATTTCATTGAAAAACTGTTTTTAGTTGAAGTTTTAATCTAAATAACAACATCAATAAAATAAATCACGACCTTGAATGTTGGAAAAAGCTAAAAAAAATAATGTTTTGAAATTCAAATTTTTATTTTTAGAAGTTAACTTTAGAAAAACAATTTTGTTAAAAGGACAATTCATTTTAGGAGGTATAGTTTAAGGGTATGTTCCTTTGGAGGATGGATATGTGAGAGAGTGTGAAGATGAATTTGTGTAGATTTGGGTGGATGATTTTTTGTGTTTTTTTTAGCGGATTTAGAGGGTAAAATGAGTGGATTTGGAGATAAGTTTTATGAAAGTTAGTGAAAGATTTGATTGATGTGATAGATAAAATAAATTGTAAAAATAGATAAAATTTAAAAGTTACCGAAATATCCTTGATGAAAAAAGAGAATGATTTTGAATTTGATGTTATAAAAATAATTATAATTAATTAATACGAATTAAAAAAATATTAAAATTATATAAAATTTTAAAATAAAAAAAAAATTATGAATGTAAAAAAAAATTATACAATTAAATTTTAAAAGAAAGTTAAACAATTAAATTTTAAACAAAGTTTTAAAAAAAGTTTTAAAAAAATTTAAAAAAAAAATTTAAAAACTTTTTAAAAAAAATTAAAAAAAATTAAAAAAAGTAAAAAAAAATAAAGAAAAAAAAATTAAAACCATCGACATCGGTGTGGTAACCGGTGTCGTCCTTCACAAAACAAGGCACCAATTACGTAATCAGTGTTATCCCCTCTATCTCAACAACACAACACCAGTGCATCCCAGCTTACACCGGTGCCATCCCATGCCATCCAAACACAGCCCTGCAACACCGCTCACGACACCACCGCAACACCTCTCACGACCACAATCACACCCCAAACCACCTCATCTTCTTCCCCCTCTGCACTCAACAATCACACACCATAACTCACCTCTCACATGTTTTGGAAAGAAACAAAACGCAAGGGCAATATGGTAAACAGTCTCCAAATACTCGCTTATCTCTGCTTTTATCGTGGATGAAATAATTTATCAATCCCTCAAATCAGCGCTCGCGTATCGCTTCAAATTAGTAAAATGGAACACGTTTGAAAAATAATTCCCCGCTCCCAAATTCAGTTAAACATTGTTATTCCCTCAAAAGAACAGGCCGTAAAAGTTAACTGTAAACATGTTTTAAGTTAAAAAAAAGTTATATATAAACAATTAGTTTTTTGTTGTTTTTATAAAATTTCTCTAAATTTATATTTTCTTACTGCTTTATATTTATTTGTTTTTTCCAAAATCATAAGTTAAGACATAGTAGCACATCTTTAGTAACCAATTAATTGGATGAGGAAATTCAAGAGGGTGATTCATTTATTTGGAGAATTTAGAATTCTTTGTAATAAAAGGCTTTGTTTGGATATAGAAATTAAAAAGCATTTAAAATGCATGTATTTTTTTTGAAGTATTTCAATTAGTTAAATTAGAAGAAATTCAAATACCCTAAAAAAAGTGGAATTTGAAATTCTTTCACTCAACCTAGACGGGTTTGACCGACCCAACAATCTAGGCGTGCCTGACCGGCCCGACGACTTAGACGGGCCTGACCGGCCCGACGACTCAGACGGGCCCGACCGGCCCGACGACCTAGACGAACCCAACGACGAAGACGTACCCGACCAACCCAACGACCTAGCCGGTTTGGGCCAACCGAGCAACACAAACTAGTCAGGCAGGCCCAATGACACAAACGGGTCCAACGACCCATATGGGTCGAGTGGGCTTGACGACCTAGTGGGGCCAAGCCAGGCCAATGACCCAGCCCGAGTTGGGTCGGGTCATGCCGGGCCAGGTTGACGAACTTGACAGGCACAACCAGTAGGTATGGGTCGTCAGGCTTCTTTGGATCATCGGCCCGATCCAGCCTATCTGGGTTTTCCGGCCAGCTCGACCCGTCTGGGTCGTCGGGTCAGACCAATTCAGCTGGGTATTCGGGTCAATCCGACCCATATGGGTCGTCGAGCCCGTTTCCAAATTTATCATGAACTCAAAACATAATTAATCCTAAAATAAATATTGTACAAATTAAATTTTATCTCTTAAGAAATTCAATTATTTTTTCCAAACAAGAAATTGAAATATAAGGTATTTTAATTTCTTTATCCAAACAAGTTATTTAAAAAATGAAGGGAATTTAATTGTAGGCAATTCAAATATAAAACATTTTAATTTCTGAGCATCGTTGAAATGCTAACTCCAAACACAAAGTTAGGGTAAGTTTGATCTCCTTTTACATTTCAAGATCTCTCTTGTTTTTCTTAGATGTGTAATTAAATTTCTTATATATGAATGACCGATTAATAAAAGAGGAATATATGTGAGTATATGTTTGCAGTAATGTAGCTATTTACAAGGTTTTACTTCAAAGTAAGCTACAATTATACTCTTTTAACTAGAATGGTTGCATTCTAAAAAATAAGAAAAAAAAAATCGGTGGGTGTCTTAGTTCAAGAATAATTGGTGTTAAAGCAATATTTTCTATAAAAGTAAATATAGTTCAAATAATATTCAATTTTTATTTAAGAGTGACTGCACTATAAATAATATTCTTAGTTTTTAATAAAAAATAATTGTATTTCGAGTAATTATTTATTTGTAATTTGCAGTAATAGTCTACAAAGTGAAACTTAATCTATTCATTAGAATTGAACATATTTTACATCGTCAGACCAACCAATACAAAAATTAAAAGAGTAAACTTTTTTTCTTTATTAAAAATTACAAATAGTTTTTCAACTAAGAACCATCGTTTGACTATTTTTGACTATTTGATGAAAAAGTATACATTACAAAAAATTTAAAACATAATTCAACCTTTTTTTTTTTCAAACCTTAACATTTTGTTCTGTTTTTACGCAAAAAGCACACTTCATAATGCATCATATAAATAATAAAATATTCATAAGGTAAAAAAAATGTTTATTCTTATTTCAAGTAATTTTCGAACCTAATAATGTGTTTGGATTAGTCGATTTAAAGGAATTATTCATTCATTTGAAAAATTAAATTTTTTTTTAAATAAAATGAATTATTTGGATGAAACACTTTTAAAAAGTTAAATTTAAAAATTCTAAAAAATTATTTTAAATAACTAAAAATTTAAAATTTAAAATTCACTAAAAAAATTGAAATTATAGTACTAATCACACTCTCTTTGTACACATTATACGCACAGAGTGTATCGAACAAGTTAAATTTTTAAATATCTAAATTTGAGTAATACTTTTTTTTAAATTTTAAATTTAAAATATATTATAGAAATTCAATTAATTTATGTAAATAAAAAATTAACTACAAATAATTTAAATATAATATTTTAAATTTTTAGAATTATTAAAATCTCTGATTCAATAAGAAAGTAAGATTATAAGAGATATGATTACACATTACTTCAGTAAATAAGCAAATTCTACTATGCACCATTCTTTCATGTGGTACACCATTGTTTATAGTTTTTTATATTAGTCTAAAGGTATCAAAGCTTGTATTGTTGTTGTCAAGGTTCATGGAGAAATCTCTCATAGGAAATGGTGGAGGTTGCTGGTGACTTTACATAGAAGTGCCTCAACATGAGGATTACAATGAAAGAACCGTACTATTTCGACAACTCATTTTATTTTTTTCTGATAATTCTATAACTTAGTTTATTAAATTTTTATTGCATAATTTAATTTTCAGTAAAATAATTTAATTTAATATTTCAATGTTATTAAAAGATAGGTAAGTTGGTTATCAATCTATCTTTTTCTACATTAAAATTATCAAAGCACTGGTCACATGAGAAACATATAGGTATAAAATATAAAACTAGATGGTATGGTACGAGATAGATATATTTAATAAATATTATTAAAAATAAATTATAATATTATTTATTTAGTTTTATAAAATTAATTCTCATTCATATACCATTGACTTAAATTTTAGTCAACCTCATACACCTTCAAATAAAATAAAGAAAATGAGAAGAAGAAATTTGAACCAATGTATATATGTATATACACAACTCAAATTCAGTTTGAAAACGTACAATGGATAAGGACAATGAAGTGAAAGTGATATAAAAATTAATTGACACATTCATACCATATAATATAATATGATACAAATTATGTGGAGTGTGGGGCTAAATGTTCCCACAAATGCAGTTTAGTGGACAATCACACCCTGTAAAGCTAACTTTTATAGCACGGTCACACTATTTCTTATTACAAATTATTCCACATGTGAGGAACATTTTATCTTCTGTGGAATATAACTAAAATTAATTATATAATTGGGACCAACATTCAAGTTATAAATAAATTTTATGAAAATAAATTACACTATAGTTATTTATAATATCATATTTAATAAATTTCTCTTTAAATAATTTTAGAAAAAGAAAACAACATGAGATCGTTAAAAGAAGCTAAGATAAATAATAGTTTACATAGCCTTTCTTCTTAATCTACCAAACGTTCTATGGATATGTTTCAGCGAATTTTTATTTTTATTATTATTAGGTTTAACAATATCTTTTGTCTTTATATTTATAATAATAATGATTCAATATATTTTTCTTTATTTACTTTTTATTCAATATAATTTTTATATTTTGAACATTTTCTTATTCAATCACCCATCTTATTACTCAGTTTATGGTTCAATGAAAAGATGATACGAATATTATAAAATATCTTATTAAATCTTTTTAAAAATTAGGAACTATTTTGAATAAAAATGAATAAAGGAAATAGAGAGACTAAAAATATTATTAAACTTATTATTATTATTATTATAAAAAGCAAATAAAAAGATAACTAAAATAAAATATTTTATGTACAAACTAATTTATATATATAAAAAAAACTCATCGTTAGTTTTTTTCAAATTCAATTTCTAACTTAAGATAAACTAATTTTAATTTATAAAAAATATTATATCTTTTTCTTGTTTATTAAAAAATCTACCACATTGCATGCTTGGGATCACTGATTACTTATAGTCAAACTGTAATCAGAGCAAGACCCTCCAATGACATTAATACATAGTCTTTTGGTTCACTGGTTTTCAGGACCATCAACCATATGATTATAATTTGTGTACTATGATTCATTTGACCACACACTATGGGATATATAAATAATGTTCTTTCGTATGGTTTAAATTTTAAGGTTGCTTCCAAACCAAGTTTAAAGCTTTTTGTTCATTTACATCTTACGAATATTAGTTATCTTTATATGTATTGTGTCTAAAAAGTTGTACACTGTTATTCTAAAGAAAATATATTGTTAGTATGATTTTAAAAAATATTATTATAAAAATTAAATTAAATATTATATATAATAGTTTATAGTTAAATAGCAGTGTAAAAAATACAAGATATATTACTTACCCACTTTTAGTATGACTCATTCTTTTTTCCTATGCATTTTATAATTGTTTAGCTTTTCTTTTCATGCCAATATTAAAATCAAACCAACAACCATTAAAAAAGAGAGAGCATGTTTAATTAAATAAAAAAAATACTAAATATAAGATTATTGTCCACTACATTTTATGTTTTAGATGATTAAACATTAACGATCTAAAAAAGAGTTTGGAGTCCCAACAATTTTTAAAGATGACACTCGATAATTTTATTAATCGAGTTTCATTTCAGAAAAACTACTTTCTTTGTAGAAGTTCTATCTAAAACTTTCCTATACCTCCTCTTCTAACTCATCAAGTTCCAATTTCTTGAATCCTCAACAAGTGAAATCATGCATTAAGTTCAAGAGTCTTAAGATTACTAATGAATCATGTTCTATCTCTAGATACAAGCTCCATTAGGTATTCAATTTTAGTTCTAGGTTCAAAAGGCATTTTTCAACACCTCAAGAACCACAAATCATGCATGGGTGGCCAAACCAAAACAACCATTAAGCATGAAAATCAAATGCTAACATAGAAATGGAAAAACATATGGATTAACATCACAAAATACACAAGAATTCAGTTCCTTACATCTAATCTCAATAAATAAGTTTAGCTCTCCATGGTGGAGAACCTAGGTTTAACAAATTAGAGAGATAGGGAAGAAATGGAAACCAAAGAGAAGATGCAAGCCCTCTCCTAAGGTTCTTGGCAGCTACTCCATGCTCCAATTACGCCTCCCATTCGCATCAACACCTCCAATTCATAGATCCTCTCTCTCATCAACCCAAAAAGGGGAAAACACCATGGATGAAGATTGAAGACCCAAGGAGGAGTGAGAGAGCTTCCGAACACCTCAATCAACCTCCAAGGGCCTCTCTTAGTCGCTCTAGGTGAATAGAAGTCGTGGGAGGAAGAAGAGATATTGAACCTTCATGAGAAAACATGTTTAAATACCCATTTTCGACCTATTAGCATCGTCACCGCCTGACACCATCTCAGCACCGTCGGGCGTGGTCAGGAAAATTGCAAAATTGGCAATTTTTGAGAGTCACCGCCTGGTGACACGTCTCCACTGCTCGGTGACAAATTTTACGAATTGAATGCGCTCAACCCCACTTTTTCACTGTTCAACCTTGATGACGCTCAGCCTCACTTTCCACCGCTTAGCCTTGTGGCGCTTAGCCTCACTTTCCACCGCTCAGCCTTGTGCAGTTTTACAACATTTTGTATTTGAAGCATTAGGCGTGATTCCTTGGTTCCCAGCGTAGGTCTTTGGCTCAAAATCAAACTTTTATTTTCCAAAACATGTTATCTTGGGTTCTTGCTTGTTTTCATCCACTAGAATTGCTCCCTATTCATTTATTTACACACTTAAAAAGAGAGATTAGAAGTAAAACAAGCATAAAATAGCTAAAACACAAAATAATATAAAACACATTAAACTTGAGAATATAACAAGATAAAAGATAGGAAGGATTTGATTTATTCATGACAATAAACACACAAAAAGAGGTAAAAATGGATGTTATGAACTTGTTACATAAGGTGTGAATGCTATAGTAGGAATCAGAAGAATATTTGTTGGTGTTTTTGCTTTGAATTGGATCATGAAACTCAATCCCAATGAAGCCTTTATCATATGTTGTTGCACACCATATGTTTGATAAAAATACAAAGAGTTTTATTTTTGTTTTTTGTGAAATTTGTGTTTTACTTAAGTTATGAATTGCAAGAGTTGCCAAGTGTTTCACAAGCCTCTTGGGAAACGATATTTGGACTTTTCACTTTATTACTTGTACGATCCGATACACTTGTCAATCCCATAACAATAGGTAAACCTTTTGAGGTTTATTGTAACGTTTGTCATCAGAGATTAGGTTGTGTGCTATGTTAGCATTGTTACACAACATAATATTTATGTTGGACAAAACCAATAGGGGGTGAATTGTTTTTTAATAAAAGTTTATACTTTAAAATTTTCCCTTTCAAAATCAAAGTTACAATAAAAAAAACTTTTGTTTATAATAACAACAGTTAAATAAAGAGAGTAGGAAAAAAATTACAAAAGTTATTTTATATTGGTTTAGATCAAAGTATTGTATGTCCAATTGTTAATCACTCTTAAAAGAGAGATTAACTAATCACTAAAAAGCAAACTAAGATTACAAATATGTGTAAGAACAATTCCATTGAAATCTACAAGGGATGAACACCTCCTTTGAGTCTTACAAAGGATGAAGACACATCTCTTGAGTCACACAAGAGACAAAGAAACACTTTCCTTGAAGCTACAAAGAATTAACACCTCATTTGAATCACACAAATGATGACCAACTTTACCTAGCAACAACAATACCTTATCACCTAAGATCACACTTAGTGAAATGATATGCTCTACCCACACTTAGTTTTCTAAAGCTTGTGACAAAGCTAATTTTCGCAATATAGATTTGGTTTCTTGAAAACATAGAGCTTTGCTTAATTTATAGAAGAAAAAACTTGCTTTGGAAAAATCATATTTTATTATTATAAGCAACAATCGATTATTCTCGCAACATTTCTAAAAAAATATTTTTCTCTGTAATAATCGATTATTATAACTTGCTTTGAAAATATTGTTTTTTCTCAAGTGATCCAATGTTGCTGCTTGGGTCTGTCTTAGGACTTTTGACTTACTAATTTAACTATCTTAAATAATATACACAAATTACATGGCTTCAAAAACTAAATTTGTAAGTCTTTAATGAAACTCTTGAGTCTAAGCATTCTTTAACTCCTCAACAGTTTCCATAAAGCATAATCATTAATAAGACAAACTAACTAAGAGTACACATTTCCTACCTATTAATCTTAAGATGTCTATGTTTAAGTTGACACAATTGTATATTAAGGAGATAACAAGGTTACATGGAGTACCATCAAGTATTATGTTTGATAGAGACCCTAGGTTCACATATAAGTTTTGGAAGACAATACAAGATGCTATGGGGAGTAAGTTAAGAATGAACTCTGCTTATCATCCTCATACAAATGGATAGTCAAAGAGTTCAATCACTAAAAGAGTTGTTGAGAACTTGTTTGTTGGATCATCTTGGTGCTTGGGATGAGGTGTTACCTTTAGTAGAATTTTTTTACAACAACAATTATCATACAAGTATCGATATGGCTCCATATGAGGTTTTGTATGGTAGAAGGTGTAAAACGCCTTTGTGTTGGTACTAAGAAAGAGAGTTTATGTTGGAGTCAAGCAGATACAAGAAAAGATGAAAGCTTTTGAAAGAAAATAGAAATCGTATGCTAGTAAGAGGAGGAAACCTTTGGAGTTTGCAACTAGAGTCCATGTTTTCGTGCAAGTAACTCTGACCACTAGGGTGGGAAGAGCTATACGGTCTAAAAAGTTATCTCCTAAAACCTTATCAGATTTTTAGAAGGATTCATCCAATAGATTATGAAATTTATTTACCTCCTCAATTGGCAAATCTTCATTCACGTTTCTTAACTAAGGAAGTATGTGGCAGATCTTTCTCATGTATTGCAAGTTTGTGTGGTTTAAGTAGGAGAAGATCTATTAATCGATGTTGAACCAATAAGAATAGAAGATCATTAGACCAAATAGCTAAGAGGAAAGACTATCATTATAGTGAGGATTTTGTGGGATGCTAAGATCAGTGATTCTACGTAGGAGTTAGAAAATGACTTGAACAAGTCTTATCCTCACATTCTATCTAAAGCTTTCCACTACATTCTCTCTAGAATTATGACATTATTCTTTATCCTTTTGAAGATCAAAGACCACAAATCCTAGCAGAGAGTTCTACAAGTACAAATCCATATGATCATAGTTAATAATACAATAAGTTGACTTTTTGTTGGGTTTTAAGGTCAAAGAGTGTTTTGAGTTGCATGTGGCCTATGGTTCAATGTGTGTAACTCAAAATAGTTCAAAATGAATCTCTATTTGTCTATGATAATAAGGAAATGTTTAGATTTTTGATTGGAGTTTTAATTGCATAGTTAGATCATCTTGTGAGAAATAGAGCGCTAAGGAACAACTTTGAGTTATAGGGTTTTCTACTTCAAGCAAGGAAACCTATTAACATTTTTTACAATTTGATTTATCTTATTGACCTGTGTGTCTGTTTTCTTTGATGGAATTGTTGATATGCATATTTAGGTTTCTAATTTTTGTGTAGACTCATTGGACGAACAAAATTAAACGACCATTAAATATTGGATTACGTAAAACTTCAAGACATGATTAATTTAATTTTTATGAAAAGGTAAAACTTTTGCTAATATTTGTAAGAATAAAAATATTAGTTACATAAAAAAATTTAAACATAAAAATTTATATATATATATATAGTTGTAAAATCAAAATAAAAGATAATTAAGTGACCCTTTGTATATCTTTTCTAAAGGGAAATGGAGGGAAAGGTGGTCCCTTCCCACTTCACTCTTCTCCTCAGTTCTCCTACATTTTCCGTACATACTTCCTTACATTGTTCACATCACTTTCAAGACAAATTTGCTTAAAAAATATGAAAAATATTTAGGTTAAATTTGTTGTTTTAGTTTTTATTTGAAAACTAGTTTTATGATATATGTGGAAACTATAAGGATTAACATAACACGTTTTTCTAACAAAATATATGCTTAAAAATATTTTTATTTGACTTTTAACACTTAAAAGGTATAGTTAGATCAAAACACGATTAGAAAATTATCATTAAATTTACGAGAAATGTATATTCCAGAACAACTTATTAAATGGTAAATCTACTTTTATAAGACTTAATTTTATTGCAAATTCTTTAACAGACTGGAATAGTGGTTTTTATGGACATTCTTATTTAAGGCCTGCCTATTCTATACTAAAAACAAATTGATTCCTTCCTGGAAATTCTTTTGAATTGTTGTTGGACATATAATAGTTCTTTAATTTAGACCGCGTGTATTTTTCTTAATTTTTTAATCTAATCTAGTCTCTTTTTCAAATTAAGCAAATTTTAATTTATTTGTTCATATTTTTTATTTCAAACCCTGAATTTCGTTTTCTATTAGCATAATTACCAATGAAATCAATTATATTACCTGATCCTCAAAATATCAATTTCCACTCTAACTAAAATTTAAATTATTAAAATCTGTTATATAATTTCCTGGAAGAAAAAAAAAATTGATCTATCATCTTGTAAAATCTTCCAAATTTATCAAGTTTTACTCAATTTCTTATTTCTAAATTTTTAAAATTAAAAGAAAATATTAAAAATGGATACATATAGTCTTTATATTCACATTAAAATTTTAAAATCCATATCATTAAAAAATAATTTATACACCTTCTGACATAATAATGTAAAAGTTTACATAAAATAAAATAAGATTCATAATATACCAATGCAGATCCCATACTACTTCAAAAGTGATCTAATTACCTTACTAAATTAAAGATGAAAAAAAGATGAAAACAATTAAAGCAAGATAACCCAAGATTATAAACTCCCAGATTTCTCCTTTGAACTCTGAACTGTTCCGCAACACAACTCAAAACTCCCCCACTCGCCAAAGAACAACGCGTGCCTTCACTCTCTGCCACGATCCCTGTCTCCATTTACTCCCTCATCACCACATTCAAATTCGTTTCTTCCTCAAACCACACTTATCTCCCTCACCTCACCTCACTCATTCAAACACAACACAACACAACACAAAGTCACAAACACACTCAACACCCCACACTCAAATCTCGCCTCAAAACTCTCTTGTTCTGTTCTCCTTCTCGCTCATTTCCTTGTCATTTTCCTCCCTCTTAACCCTTTTTCTCCGATCATCATCCACATACTTCACTCAAGCACACACAGAGAGAAAGTTCAGTGCTTTTGCGTAGAATCACCATCCCATTATCCTGCATTTCCCATTTCATGCATTGATTCCATCTGGGTCTCTCTCAAAATCCCTTTTTTGATGATGGACACCGCTTCATCTCCTTTGTCCCTCCAAAACCAGAAGACAAGCTTCCAGGACCTTCCAGAAGCTTCCCCCAAGCCTTACAAGAAGGGCTTTGTTGCCACCCTAATGGGAGGAGCTTCCACTAATCCTTCCTTCAAAGAAGACAATTACTTTGTCTCCCTCCTCAGGTCCTCGGAGAAGAAAGCCCTTCAGGAGCTGAAGGAGAAGCTCAAAGCTTCCTTTGACGACTCTCCCTCTGATGCCTCCATGTGGGGCATTCCCCTCCTAGGAGGTGATGACAAAGCTGATGTGATTCTCCTGAAGTTTCTTAGAGCAAGGGACTTCAGGGTTGGTGATGCCCTACATATGCTTGTAAAGTGTCTTGCTTGGAGGAAGGAGTTTGGTGCTGACACCATTTTGGAAGAGGATTTGGGGTTCAAGGAGCTTGAAGGAGTGATAGCATATATGCAAGGGTATGACAAAGAGGGTCACCCTGTGTGCTACAATGCTTATGGAATGTTTAAGGACAAGGAAATGTATGAGAGGGTCTTTGGTGATGAGGAGAAGCTGAAAAAGTTCCTCAGGTGGAGGGTTCAAGTCCTCGAGAGAGGCATCAAGGTTCTTCATTTCAAGCCTGGTGGAGTCAATTCTCTCATTCAGGTCACAGACCTCAAGAACATGCCGAAGAGAGAGCTGAGGGTGGCTTCCAACCAGATCCTCTCCTTGTTTCAAGACAACTACCCGGAAATGGTGGCTCGCAAGGTTTATGTGGTTTTGTTGTTTTCTTCCAATTTGGAACGTGTTGAAGTTTGTCGTTTTGGTTTCTCTCAATTAATGGCATGACATTTATGTAACTGTGACACACATTTTCACCTTTTTCTGATAAACATATTTTTTTCTCATTTCCTTGGTTTGGCTTTTGGGGATTCAGATTTTCATCAACGTGCCATGGTACTTCAGCATGCTGTATTCAATGTTCAGTCCGTTTCTGACTCAGAGAACCAAGAGCAAGTTTGTGATCTCTAAGGAAGGAAATGCTGCAGAGACACTGTACAAGTGAGTTTATCCGTTTTCTGTCTTTTTTCCCCTGTTTAAATCTTCTGCAATTCAAAACCCTACTAATTTAAAGCATTTTGGCTCCACTCATATTTTAAATCTATATTAAGATTTAAAAATGCTTCTGAGATCTTGTCTACTTTCTAATTTCTACTATTCTTAGATTTTGTTCATAAACATTATCATTACCTAAGTTGTCTTTCTTCGGTTTCATTCTGTGGTAACGAATATAATTCCAACTTTCCTTCTATTTCCATTTTGGGTTTGCTTTCTGAAGGGAGTTGTTTCCTTGTGTTCAGATTTATTAGGCCTGAGGATATTCCTGTTCAGTATGGAGGACTGAAACGGCCCAGTGATTTGCCGAATGGTCCCCCAAAACCTGCATCTGAGTTCACAATCAAAGGAGGGGAGAAAGTGAACATACAGATTGAAGGAATTGAGGTGATGATTCACCCACTGCTTTTGGTGCATGTTTCCATCAACTTTTTTTAAAGAAACAATAACCTGTTTTTCCTTCTTTGAACAATTATTTATTTATTTCTAAACAAGGTCACATTTTACACCCACTCAAAACTCACTATCTAAATATGAAATTTATTGACTTGTATAATAGCTATCTTTCATTTCACTTCATTTCTGATTGCTTGAAAAGGGCATACAAATTAAACTCAATAATGTGCCTAACTTGTTCCTTTTAAGATTATGATTAGTCTTACAGGCATGCAAATAAACTGGTTCCTTTTGAGATATAATAATCTTTGTTTTTTCATTTTCTATGTATTAAATTTTGCCTTGATGGTTTTATTGCCAATGGAAGAGTAGTTGGTAATTTAGTTCTTGTTGGGTGAATTAGGCTGGTGCAACAATCACATGGGACATTGTAGTGGGAGGGTGGGACTTGGAATACAGTGCTGAATTTGTGCCTAATGCTGAAGGAAGCTACACCATAGCAGTTGAAAAGCCAAGGAAGATGGGAGCCTCAGAAGAAGCAATTCACAATTCATTCACATCAAAAGAATCTGGGAAGATGGTACTCTCAGTTGATAACACTGCCTCAAGGAGGAAAAAGGTTGCTGCTTATCGCTATGTTGTTCGCAAAAGCAGCACCATTTAAGACGGCCATTAAATAGTTTTTAGGACCTTTAATTAATATTCTGCATGTGATGTTACTTTTTCTACCTCTTTTTGGTTAATCTTTAGAGGGTCTCATTTATGTTTCTGAACTCTTTAAAGCCTGTTCCACAGGTATTAACTAGTAGTGGTACTAATGTGATGTAAAAAGGAGAAAAAAACTGGTGTTAGTATATCATATATGGCTTGGTATAGAAGGAAAGCAGATTAAGTTTGCTTATATAGCATACGTTGCCCCTCTAGATCGTGTGTGAGACCATTGATTGTATTGTCCTCTGAGACACGTGGTTGTTGTTGTTGTTGTTGTGTATGTTTCAATCTAGAGGCATCATCACATTGTGAAGGAGCAATCTATGGTTTATGATTTGAGGTTTCTGTTTCTGTGAGGGGTTTGATTGGTTGAAGTAAAGTACTTGAGACATGTGCACGCAAATGGAAGGAAAATTCTGTGGGTGGTGGATATTGACAGGACCATGTATTGTAAAAGGGTGTTTGGTTTGGTTACTTTGTATAGTTTCTATTATAATCAACGTATGGACCAAGAGGGTGACCAGAGTTCCAAAGCAAGAAGCTGGAAGAGGTCACAGGCAGTCTCTGATAACGTGCTCAGAGGGTTAGTATTAGGTAGTGAAGCCTCTTTCATTGCTTTATAATGTTCCAAGAGTGATGTCAATTCTGCTTTCTCTGGTTTTTAAATTGCTTCTCTTTCTACCCTCTTTTACCTTTTATGCATGGATATGGATCTTCTGTCCTGAGACTAAGGTTTTACTATTTACTAACAAAGTGTATTTTAGTGTCTGGTAATTTGTCTTTTATGGTGGTGGCTTTGCTTGGGTGGGAGATAAAGCAGTTTACTTATTATGGGTTGTGTAAACTTTAAGGTTTTTAACACAGGAGTTGAGATGTGTTAAAAATAGAGGTTAGAACTGGCTTCATAAATTTTGGACATAGCCTTGGAATTGAAAAGACAACTCATTTATAACATTTTAATTTCTCCATTTCTATAATTATTTAAAAGTTTATCCAAAATTAAGCAACTTGTCTAATTCTAATATTTTTACCAAAATTCTTTAAATGGGTAGAGTGATTTGATTTTTTTTTTCTTTTGAAGAATGTAATTTCAAAACTGAATAGAGAAAAGGTTCAGAAACAGGAGAGTAAAGACCAAAATAAATGATGTCTCCACATTGAGCTGTGTATGTAGCGGAATGAACTAATTTTACTCTACTAATTGGATTAGTAGACAGTGTCCTTTCATCATAGGCTGCATTGAATGCATTTTACTGTGACAATTGTACAGCATCTTTAATTCAATTCAAACCAGTATTGAACATTAACAATTGGGAAAAGGAACTTGTCATATGAAAAATTGTCATTCAATGCATCTGCTAACAAGTACTGCAGAATTCCTCAGTAGCAATTGAAGAATGGTAGACTAATACTGCATTGTCCTGAACATTTTGAGCAGAATCCACACAATTCTCAGACTTTTTTACTTATATTTTATTTTGGTTGAATTTTTTGCCAAAGACTGAGAAAATTTTACTAGCTGCCAGCCCTTTAGAAAATGGACTAGGTGCTCTCTAGATTGACTTGAATACTTGATCGGGATATTAAGAAAAACGTAGATGCGAGATTGATTATCTAATTTTCTGAACTAAAAGTTTATTCTAAATTTTTTATTTTTTAACTGATATTAAAGTTTTATCCCATTATAAAAATAAAAATTAGAAAAAAAAATTATCAAATATTTAATATACTTTTTTATTAAATATTAAAAAAATGTAATTATATTCGTCAAAATTGAAATTAGTTGAAACAATATCTATATCTATTATAACCAATTCATATGTCATTTCTATATTTAATTAATTAAATATGACAGAAATTATCAGTTTCTTGGATACTACCTTACTTATATTTTTTATTTTCAAGATTAAATTATTTATTTTTTAATTAAACTTCCATTTAATAACTATTATAGTTTAATTTTAGTCATTCCAAAATGTCTCTTTTCTTTTAAAACGCACCACTTGGTCTTTTAAGCTTTTTTTACCTTTAGTCTATCCATAAAGTAAGTCACCTACACAAGCAAAATTTTTTCTTTTAAAAATTAAAAAGACAAACACGTTTCCCTATTTATTTTTAGAGAAAACGAACTAAATTTTGAAATATTCGGAGAGAATACAAACAGATTATATAGTTACTAGTCATTTTTTCTGGTCTATTTACTTTTTTTTTAATTAAAGAACATTAATATTAAATTAATATTAAATACAGAGATAACGCTAAACAAATTTTGTGTCTTTTTCTCATAGCATGAGAAAAGGGATGCATTCAAATCCATTGTAGTATTTGAACAAACTTCGCAATAAAGATTTCTAGGACAAAACAAAACAAAAATTAAATTTATTTATAAGTTAAACTTAAGTTATGCGCTTATTAAATTATCTAAACTTTCTTATATAAATTTTCTAAACTGTGTATAAGCTAATTTTAATATTTAGAGAAATTTATATTTCTTTTTTAAAAGTCTCTCGTGATGTTTTTTTCCCCTTTACAAAGTAATGTTCAAGTCTTTTCAAACTATCTTTTAAGGGTTTTAGAAAAGAAGGTTTTGAAGGAGGCGCTAAACTCGGCTGCTACTTCCTGCACCTCCGTGTATACCTCTAGACTGCTATATTCTTTGAAATATCATATATACCCTTGTGAAACAAAAATAAAATTGGAGTATTTTAGTTTGTTGGATTATTTTTCGTGTGTTGTGAAGTCTGTAGTTTGTTTTGGTGGTGTTCAATGGTACTCACCGGTTCTTGGTAGCGGTTCATAAGTGGTGATGATATTTCATAGTGGTTGTTTCTTTTTTATTTTTTTACTGTAAGTTTCGGATCTTCCAATCTAGAAATTTCTTAAATTATATAACGCGAATATAAAAAAGAATTACATTTATGCATTTTGTACTATATAATCCAAAAATGTAATACATTCTAAAAAACAAATTTTATTTAGAATTATACAATTTAGAATGTAAAATTTACATTCCATGTCAGACATGGAAGAGACTAATATAATGAATTTTGTGAAAATTGAAGATGAATCGGTTGAAGGAGACTACCTTAGACCTTTTACAACGAATGAGGTAAGTAGAATTTGATTCATTTGTGTAAATGAGTTGAGACAAAACATATGTTTAATTACGTTATAATGCCTTTATGTAGGTATTTGGTACGAGAGATGAGTTACTTTAATGGATGTGTAGGCTGGCCTTCGGACTTGATATTGTAATAATAATGTTGAGCTTTAACAAAGTAAATGGACAGTAGGGAAAGAAGACATATGGTCTCTTAGATTGTGAAAGGAGTGATAAATATAGGAAATACAAACACAATTTGGATGTTGGTGTTGCTGGTACAAAAAAGAGTGATTGTTCTTTTAAATTGTGGGGTAAATCTGTTTGTAATGGAGAATGTTTGATTTTGAAGGCAATATATGGTCTTCATTATCAAATGAGCATTCCATGCTTATTGACATGACTAAAAGTGTAGTGAAATCGACAAACATATTACTTACTTTAAAAGAGAACAATAAGGACAAGGATATAACAATAAAGAAGTCTACAATGTCAAATATGCATACAAGAGATCATAGACATGATATAAAACTAAAATGCAAGAATTAATGACCTTGATGGGATGTGATATTTATATTCACTAGAGTAATAAATCTTCACATGTTGTCATATATATGTTTGGGACACATCCTGGTAAGTTAAATTGCCAAATGCATTTAACATTGTATTGCTGATGGGCAACATTTACAAAACCAACAAATGTAGGTTGTATTTACTTGAGAGAGTAGGTGTGTCATCCACATGTTTGACTTTCTTTACTGTTTTTTTGTGTTTTTAGGAACTAAATGAGAAAACAACTTCATTTGAGCTCTTGAAAAACTTCAAGGGTTACTTTTTAGATTAGATGTGTTCTCTCAATTCATTGTTAATGACAAAGACCTTGTTTTAATAAATGAAATTATCACTGTTTTTCTTGAAGTTTCAAATCTTTTGTGTTGGTTCCACATTAAGAAGAATGTTAAAGCAAAATGTAACATATGAGTAGATTATATGCAGGCCTGGGAAGTTGCTATGGATGCATGAGTGACTGTTATGTATTGAATATGTGACTGTTATGCAGGCTTATCATGATGCATTTAGGGGATGTCTCAAACACTTTAAAGTTGTTTGTTTGCCATTACCATTATGTTTTGAATATGTGAATGAAATATGAGTCATAGAAGGAAAAATTTATTAAGGCATGGATGATAAGATCATGAATGTGGGGAATACAACATCAAATATGTATGGTTCTATGTGTTCATTACTTATTATTTTTGTAAAAGTTGTTGGTGCTAGGGTCTTCTTTGGTTTGTAATATGTAGGTTGAAATTTCTCACGGGAATTTAAAGTGACTTTTGCAAAATAGTATGAGAGATTTGTGTACGTGTAAGATGTAGTAAAAAAACATCATAATACTTCAACTTAATGAAATTAAGGCATTTTTTAGCAAAGCTTACATGTTGTGGGACACTCTTTTAATATCAGTTTGTATAAAAGATTGGTGGGCTTTATATATAAATATTCTTTGATGCACATTGATGAGAGTTTCATTAATTTAGGTATGTGGGTTTTGATAATGAACATTGTGGTTGTATTTTGAGCAATGCTCACAATTTACCATGTGCTTGTGGATTAGATATATATGACTCAAATATCATACTAGTAAATGAGGTTCGTATTATGTGGACCAAATTGAGTTTTTCTTTATTTTTTTATGTGTTATCATGTGATTCATTTTTTGAGTTATCTATTCAGCAAGAATTTGATGCAATCTAAAATCGTTTCAAAAAAGCCGACATTGATAATAAAATATCAATTTAGAGTAAGTTACGTGAAATTTCATACTTAGATATGATGTCAATATAAACACTAGTCATTAAAGTCAAAATAAGGGATCCTAAAAAAAGTCAATCAAATAAATTTTCCGGGTCCACAAAGCGTTACCTATCATATTTTGATCATGTTGATGACATTCATTCTACGCATAATAGTTTATCTACATGGAAGTCCACCAAGGAGAGGGGAAAAGTGCAGGTCCCCATGAACAATAAAGTAGTTTCCATGTTGGATCAATTTCCTCACATGTCACCTTTACGTAGTTAATGTCATTGATGTCAAAGTTAATGGTCATTTTGATTAATGATATTGACATAATGGATTTATTTAAAGAAATTGGCCAATAACTCGAATATCATGCAATGCTTAGTGGTTATGAACAAATAGACAAACTACAATCATGACTCATGGAGATGTTAGTGGTAAATTATTTAACCATAATCTTTTTACTTCTTTATACTTACTATTTATTCATAGAAAAGTGTAAACAAGTGGATGATTATACTCGACATGGGATACATCATTGTTAGTAGATACAATGTTGTATTTGTGTGCTTATTATGCAAAAAAAGAAAAATATGACAATATTCCCCTTACGAAGTAAACCTCCTACGTATGCCCGTCTTCATTGAATCTTATGATGCACCGATACTTTAACGTAGGTCACGTATCCGTGTCCGACACGTATCGTGTCCGATACTTTAGGATACTTTAACAATACTTATCAATGAAGTATCTACTTTATAAAGTCGTAATACATTACAATAAAATCTTTGAATAGTGAATAATTTTAGTGACAAAAAATAATTAGTCACTATATTGATAATTAAAATAGTTCCAAAAAATTATTATTAGTCTCTAAATTGATAATTAAAATAATTTTAATTATGAATTGGTTTTTAAATTGGTCACTAACATCAGCTACTAGGTTTTGACTACCAAAATAATTGGTTTCTAATTAGGAATTTTGGATTCACACATTAACAATCATATATTTATTATATTTTGTAAGAATTATTGTACATTTTTTAATATTCATATATCAAGTATCTATCACGTATCATATCCTATTATTTAAAAAATAAACGTATCGACGTATTGGATACATATCGTATCCGATACACATATCGTATCTGTGCATCATAGATTGAATCATATGTATTGGAGATGTTTATAGTTCATATTTTTTTTTAGGTTGTTGTAGTTTTTTATATCCGTTGTGGCATTATATATTAATTACCATGTGCATTGTATACTTGTGTAGACAAAGTTGGAGGATGGTTGTCCCATGGACATTTTATGGTTTAATTTCTAATATCTGGCGGTTAAGAATTTTATGTTCGTTAATTTAACATGATTATAGAATAATTTAATATGTAAATGTAATAATTATTTTAATTTATTTAATTAAAAAAATTAATTAATAAATTAAAGCTTAGAAAATATTTATATTTTTAATATATATATATATATATATATATATATATATATATATATATTAATAAATAAAAAAAATAAATGTTGACGGGTCAAACTGTCAATGGTTTTATTATAATGGTGATGGAGACTATTTTTGGTGAGTTTGATCGAAAAAAGTTGAATTGATCTATTTTGTCATCTTAATTTTTTATTAAAGCATTTAAAGAATCATAGTGAGAATCATGTATTTTCCAATGACTTTCTCACACAAGCATACTTTACGAAGATATAACATTTCAGAATCATTGTGCAATAATGACTTTTGTGTTTAACCTTGTACTGGGTGTTTAGCCTTGTACTGGGTGTTTAGCCTTGTACTTTGATTCTGCTCAATAACTATATAACCCCGCTGAATCATTAGAAAATTATTATCACTATAATTTAGTTGGTATGTGTAGAATCCCAAAATCCATTTATTCTACTGTCAGATATGGGGAAGAGTTAACACATCACACTGAGAAAGAAATGAACATAAATAGAAAAGTAGGTACGCATAGTTCTTCACTGAACTTTGTAGTATTAAAGCCAGAAAAAAGAGTTACAATTTGTTAAAAGTTCATCGTACTAGGATGATAAAAGAAAAGTCTTGTATTACATGAAATCAAACCAGAATAGAAGGCTGAAACAATTGCTTTCTTCTGGTTCTATGTCCAAACAAAACCTTCTGGCTATACTATTGGTACCTTGTAAGTTGCTCTGGTCCCTCCCACAACTTCAACCCCGTAGTGCATGTTTGCTTTCGTGTCAGAGTTGCATATAATTGATTTTCCAATAAAGAATAAGTGTACGTTTGGTTTCCAAAATCAATTTAAAAATAAAAAATTTACAGAGAAACAACTGATTGTAACTTATCTGTCAACGAATTGATTCAACTAAAATCAATTTTGTAACGCATATCATGATTCAAAATTGAATCTAGATAACCCTACAATAGCTTCAAATTCTTCCTTCTGATTCTAAAACTACTCTTGCCGTTTACACTTCGTTACATTCAGTATTTACATCTCTAGATCATGGCCTTGCAGGTGCTTCAAAGGGATGTTGTTGTTCCCACTCACATTGTGTCAGGGTTGGGTTAGAACAGTTTGATCCTTCAGGAACAAGCATATAGCAGTACAATCATCAACCATGGATTTATACTTACGTCTCCAAACTTTAACTGCATGGTCCACTAACAATTTAGCCGCCATGGACCTTTTTGGTGCTGAAGCAACTATGTCTATTACTTCACTGTTTGTTAGCACATCCCATACCTGTAAAAGAAAGAAAATTTAGACCCTTTTGATTGAGATAAATATGGGGAATAATAATTGGTTGTTGCTTATTGTTTGAAAGCCCTATTTGATCAAATGTTTTGTTGGAAGTTCACGTTTGCCATAAATAAGGTTATTCAAAGTATATAAGTGGTACAAACCTCATCCTCCAAACCAGTTTTGTAGGATTGAGATTTTAATATGAAATTGCTTACCCCATCAGAAGCCAAAACCACAAACTCATCCTGCTCTGTAAGTTTTCTGTATGACACATCAGGAACTGAGATGAGACCATATTCTTTTAGGCAAAAATCTCCGAAGGCTCTTGCCATAGCCAGTCCAGGGCGATCCCCATTTGGCCTCCATAGTCTATTTACTCTTGGTTCTTCTTTTATAGAAAATATTTTACCTCCACAATTAATGATTCTTAAAGCTTCACCTGAGTGACATTGAAGAAGAAAAGCAAGTTAGACAATGGGAAATTAGGAAGAATGTCTTGTAAAAATAAGTTGTTTTATCTTATTTCACTAAGTTTTACAATCAAGTTATGAATAAACTCTCATTTGATTTGATAAGTTTTCAATGAATATGCGTTGAACTAAACCGTTTAACCAAATTTTAAGATCAGAAAACTTAGATTAACAGTTAATACAAACAAAGACAAACTTGGAATATCTGGGGTCAAGTCAACAGTAAGTTGAACAGGAACAAGATTGTTGTCATCTGCTCTTCTGCAAAGAACTGCACGTGAATCCCCCAAATTGCCAATAATTAATTGGTCACCCTGAATTTAAAGGGGTGAAAGAATGTGGTTAATTATAACATTCTTGCAAAAAGGCCACATTGAAAACAAGGAGATAATGAAATTCAGAAGGTTTAATTGTACCTGTTTGATAACAGTTACAGCAGTGCTACCTCCAGCTAACCCTGTAGGGTCTATGTTCGTAGCAAGGTCTTCATCCATTTCAGTGAAGCACGTCTTAAAACTTCCCTCCCATGAAGCAAAGGACATGTTTTGGTTATCCTCAACATGGACATTACTATGACTACTTCCATCTGTAGCATTAATATCATTGTGTTTGATCACCTTTTGTTGTGACTGTTTGATTGATTCTGAGAGTTTTGAGGGCAGTTTGTCACGTATAGACTGTGAAAACCTGTGCCCCAGAGGACCATGACCATCAAACACCCCACAAAAGATCATGTCCTTCGTTTTAGTGAAGTCCTGATAACGTATCATAGTAAACATTAATCTAAGACATGAATTCATTCTTTAAGAACCATTATGTTCTAATGATTTAAAACCGTGATAAGTTAATTTTTGGATTAAATATGTTTTTAATCCCTTAACTTTCGGTGAAAATTGAATTAGTCCCTTTTGAAACTTCGGTCTAATTTAGTTTCTAAACTTAAAAAATGTGTAGATTTAGCTATTTTAATAAAATTTTGTTAAGATTATTTGACGATTCAATCTTATTTCATGATAGCTCACAATATTTGAGTTGTTTACACTATTTGACACATTTTCATTTCAATATTAACTGAAAAACACATTTGAAAAGTAAGATAAACTTACCAAAATTTAGTTCAAATGACTAAATCTACACGATTATAAAAATAGGAGACTAAATTGATCCAAAGTTTCAAAAAATGACTGATTTAAATTTTCAGTAGAAGTTAAGAGACAAAAAATATATTTAACTCTTAATTTTATATCTGCAATTTCACCTTCTAAAACGTAATTTCAAACCTTGAAGACTTTAAGGAAAGCAATTCCAGGAAGATTGATTGAAAGGGAAATAGAAAATGAAGCCAAATTGCGAACATATACATCAAGAATCTTACCTTCCACACAGTGAATGCATCTTGATTAACTCCTTTTGAACCCTTTTTGCTGTACATTGATACAAACTCAGAGGACCCTCTTGACATGATACGGTCCCCATCATGTTCACATGCACCATCATTATGGTTAGGCTTGCATGAAGATTCCATATCATGTACTGAAACATGGCTGCAACAAGTTCCCATGATGATATCTCAAATGCAGAAGAACAATTGCCACAGATTTTCAGAGAAAACAAGTGAAGGAAAATTGCATTCAAGGAAGGTTGTTTTTGTTTTCTATAGAACAAAGGATGATTGAACCTTGAATTCGAATGAGGAAAAAATATTGGTGTTTTGCCTTTTATCCGTCGTGGTTTAGTCTGTTAATTTTTGTATTAAGTTGTCGCAACGAACTTAATTAGGATTATGAGTTGAGTACTTGAACTGGCTCAATTCTAATTTAGATCAATATCATCCTAATCTATCCACTGTATTGTCTTTATTTGTGGATAATATGGAATTGAAAGCTAATTTGACAACTATATTTTAGTTGTTTTGTGAGTAAGGGTACAAATAATCCGTATTGACAAGTAACCAAAAAGAAAATGTTTTCTTTGTTTTACAAGTTACAAGTAGTAAGTTAACCCCTGTGATGCATATTTTATTTTATTTTTTATACGGAGAAAATAGTTTTTAAATTTTTGTGCTATGTGAAATAACTTTTCTGCCCAGTTTAATAATATTTACTATAGGAATCATGCTTATTTTTTTTTATAAAAAATATTATAATTCAACTCAAACTGTTCTCAAAAGTTTAAAAAATTATGATATTTTTAAAAATTAATTATTTATAGAAGTTATTTATAATAACTTTTAATTAATTAAAATTAGTATAAATGAACTATTTACGAAGAGTTGACTAAAGTGTTTATTCTTTTCTGCCAGAAACAGAGTATACATATATTGTGCTGAACTGAAAAGCATATATTGTGCTGAACTGAAAAGCATATATTGTATTTTCATTAATAATTAATATTATTTTAATATAGAAGCCAATTTGTTTTTCAAATAAAAATTAATAGCATAATAAATTAAAAATATTAACTTTAAAGTTTTGATTGACAATTTTAATTACAAATATTTTAATCTAATGCACACATTAATAACAATAATAAATATAACTTTAAATATTTAAAATTTGAAATACATTATTTATCAAAATTATATTAATTATAAACGTTTAAAAAAATATAAACTTATGAGATATGTCATATTACTAGTTTTTATACCTCCGCACGGGGTTTTTTAGATCTTATTTTTTTTTTAAATGACAATGAACAATAAATGTTATGCGATAACTTATATATGAAAATATAATGTGTTTAAAAAATTGTGAAGTGTAGAAATGAATTAAACAAATAATAAAAACGTACTGTTATTGCTTTGAGAAGCATCGTTGTTGTATTTTATTTTGTAAGATCACTAATAGAAATGTTAAGCTATGTTGAAAATATGATTTCTTTAAAAGACAATTATTTTCCTCCAATAGACAATAGAACATGCAGTATTATATATTAATTGTATAAATATTCGTTTAACTTTTACTCACAAAAATATTTAACAATTAAATGTTTTTATGAAAATAATTATGATATTTGTGCTTAAATGATGTACTTTGTTTGTTAAACTAAATCTAAATTTTACTTTTTACTTACATAAATTCATTTATCCATTTAAAAAAATACTATAAAAAATATATAAGTTAATTAATAACTACTAATTTTAATAAAATACTAATAATAATACAAATACTTATTATTATTTCAATATAATTAATTTCTTTATATAATTTTCTTTAAATATATAATCATGTATACTTATAAATAGAATATTTAATAAAAATTTTAATAATATGAAAAAAATTAAATAATTAATTGCAGTTATTTTTTATAACAAATTAATTAAAAATAGATAATATTATTTTATAGTAATATTAAATATAATAATAAATTATATTATTAATAATATAATATATCAATTAATACTGAACTGAATTTATAAACATAAATTATATTGAAATTTACGTGTTTTAAAGTTACGTTTAATATAATTATTATTATATTTGGAAAAAAATTTATTTCCTACCTTTTTTTTCTTCCAAATTTTTTTTATATATATAGAATTTATCAGTATGCTGTTCATTCATGCGTTATAGTTTAAAAAAAATTTAAAATTGTGTCTCCTTACTAATACGGATAAGATAAGTAGATTTTTAGCTGGGTTCTATGATTTGATCAGTCGAGTTTCCAGTAACCCCTTTATAATATTTTTTTTATTTTATAATTTTTTTAATCGATTTTGGATCTCTTGGTTTGTTTCATGAATGTTAGTAGTGGTAGAAAGATTGGTCTTATTATAAATATAATGATTGTCGGCAGAACAATAAGAATGATTGTAAACCTAATTTTTTTGAATTTAATAATGTTTAGATGAATTGTTTTACATGTTTAAGTATGTGTTTGATCTGAGTATTAAAAAGTTATTTTACACAGGGTACGTCAAATGGAACAATAAATTCGGCCTCCTTAATTTTAGCTATATAATAAGTTATAATAAAAAAAAATCACATAGATTTAATTAGATGTATTTTTTAAAATATATAAAATGAGGAAAACTTATATTTATACAATATATGTAAATACAATATATTTAAAATATGCAATTGAATAATCTTATATAGAAAAAAAATATTTATAATATCTTTTGTTTCATGAATGTTAGTAGTGGTAAAAGGATTGGTCTTATTATAAATATAATGATTGTCGGTGGAACAATAACAATGATTGTAAACCTATTTTTTTTTGAATTTAATAATGTTTAGATGAATTGTTTTACATGTTTAAATATGTGTTTGATTTGAGTATTAAAAAGTTATTTTACACAAGGTACGTCGAATGGAACAATAAATTCGGCCTCCTTAATTTTAGCTATATAATAAATTGTAATAAAAAAAATCACATAGATTTAATTAGATGTATTTTTTAAAATATGCAATTGAATAATCTTATATAGAAAGAAAATATTTATAATATCTTTTGTTTAAGAAAAATAATATAAAAATTGCAAACTCAGTAACGTAACAATAAATTTGAATATAAAAAAAATAAATCATGAATACAAATAAATATATATATGATAAAATATTAAAGAAATTATAAATTAATGTAGAAGCTTAGATTTATTTTCTAAAAGAATATCATAAATAATAAGATTTTTAATATAATAATTAACTTAAAGATTTCTTTACGTAAAAAAAACATATTTGAATATTTGTGTTTAGGAACCTAATATAATAAAAATTAAGTTTTTCAAGAAAGAAACAGATAGAAATTCTAAATTTTCTAAAAATTTATTTAATGTCAAAAAAATATATATTTGAAGTCATAAAAAAAATAACTATTAATGTATTTTTTAAATCCTAATTTAATATAAATTTAATTTATTGTTCAAAATTTTAGAGAACTATCTTAAGTGTTGTTTGAATGTAGCTACATTTCATCCAAAGACAAAATTTTTTCCAAAATCTCGCCACAAAATATTTGTTGGCTTAAAATCATAATTATTCATTTTTTTTGTCAATTTCTTTATGCTTTAATTTTGAAGTCCATATCTTTGAATATATAACAAAAAATTGTAGAGAAAAGTTATTTTTTTATAAGAAATAATGAAATGAAACAAAATTATAACAAAAATAGGAAATAAAAATGATTGTAAATTCTCCTCTAGAATTTCTTCCACATACCATTAAGGATACCTCATTGCTAACAATCAAAAAAGAAATTTTTTTGAAGTGAAATTAATTAAACAATACTATCGTTTCAGTTTCCAAAACTTTTATTAAATATAAGACAAATTCAATTAAAGCTTCAAACTTGGTGACATATCAGTATTTGGCAGTGCATTGAGTCCCACAAAGCATAATTGCTCACGTTGATAATTGATGCTCACATAATTAGAAGATGTGTGTTTGCAATGCATTATGACACCAAACCAAAACCCAAAATATTAATTGCTTTGTTCAAAGAAGAAAATGAAAAGTTAATTGTTAGAAGAAAAAAAATTGATTTTGATGATGAGTGAGAAGATAAGTGTTGGAAAAAGAAGGTGAAAAGTTGGTGAAGGAAGTCTTGAAAAATGAAAAACTTTGTAGTAGTGGCGTTGGCACGCTGAATTAATTTTTTTGGGAAGATGGAAAGTAGATCTTTACTATTGAAGAAGATAGTTGAAATTATGCAAGAATTATTTTTATGGCTTTTTTGAAGATGCAAAGTAGATTTCTATTACTTGGCTAGAAGGAAAATTGGATAACATCATTGAAACTTGATTTTTTATTTTGAAAGTTGGCAACATCAACTAAACTTTTACTAACATCATTGTC
>Ga0214542_1003867_pt1 | contig 30052 bp, 20 predicted proteins | sample CNSS1metaG_FD_160096 | JGI IMG/M metagenome (GOLD analysis project Ga0214542, IMG submission 160096) | Root nodule microbial communities from cowpea collected in UCLA plant growth center, Los Angeles, California, USA - CNSS1 | ecosystem: Host-associated > Plants > Roots > Nodule | place: USA...
CTGATTATGATATAAATAAGAGTATTACTCCCATGGTCAAGGGACGGAGTTTTTTGACCTAAATAAGTCTTAAAGCTTTCATTTTGTTTTGGTGAAGAATTATCTCCCATTTTTCTTGACCAGAACAGAAACGTCAAATAAACTTAACAAAATTTGGTTAAAAAAACTAAATCCAAACATTTCTAAAGTTGAAAAACTAAATTGGACTAAAGTTTCAAAGACAAAGATGCATCAGAGGTTATGTTCTCAAAACCTGCCAAAACACAAACAACATGTACCTGTTCAGTAGACTCATACAATTCTTGCACGGTTCGTATTCTGGGCCGTCGAGGTTCATCTTCATTGTTAGTGGTTTCAAAATTTTTTGTAGTCGGTGGTATAACAATTGACGAGCTAGTATCTCCACTCATATCTTCAATTGAGTTGTTCCAACTCCACTCATTGGCTTCATCTACTTGGACATCACGACTTACTATCACTTTTTAGTTTATTGGGTCTAACAATTTGTAGGATATTATCCTCTCATCATACCCAGTAAAAACATACTTCTTGCTTCTATCTTCGAGTTTTGTTCTTTGATGACTTGGTACATGGTCATACGCTACACTACCAAACACCTTGAGATGAGACACACTCGACTTTTGTCCACTCCATACTTCTTATGGTGTCTTTTCATTCAACCTTAGATATGGACACCCATTCTGTATAAAAATAGCACATTGTACGGCTTCTGCCCAAAACTCCTTTGGCATATTCTTACTCTTCAACATAGACCGAACCATATCAAGAATAGTTTGATTTTTCCTCTCAGTTACACCATTCTATTGTGGTGAGTATGAGGCTGTAAAAAATCTTCTTATGTCGTGCTCCTCATAGTACTTCATGAACTCTGTTGATGTTAACTCGCCTCCCCTATCAGACCGAACAACCTTAATGTGTTTGCCTATCTCCTTCTCCATCATCACTCTAAACTTCTTGAACACCTTAAACTTTTCTTTCAAGAAGTATGCCCATGTCTTTCATGAAAAATCATCTACAAAAGAAATAAAGTATCTCTTACCATTGAAAGATTCAGGGGTAATTGCTCCACACACATTGATATGAATTAGGCCAAGTTGTTCCTTTGCTTGGTACTTGGAATTTCTCAGAATGAAGTCCTCGACTATTTGCTGAGTACACATTCTTCACACAATTTACTTTCGAACACCAGGCTTGGTAGTCCATGCACTATACCTTTCTTCACCAGCTCCATCAATCCATCAAAATGTAAGTGACCAAACCGAAAGTGCCACATCATTGTCTAATCCTGGACATCAAGTTTCTAACACTTCTCTTGTATGATCTTTAAGCCCAACTTATACATATGATTTTTCTTCATCTCTACGCGGGCAATCAAATGTCCAAGTTTGTCATTCAAGTCTAGTACTTAGTCTTTCATTAAAATCGAGTAACCATTTTCCATTAACTATCTCATGCTCAAAATGTTACTTTTGAGATCAGGTACATAGTACACATCTCGAATTTCCACAACTCAACCATCCTTCTACAAGTACCAGATTGTTCCTCAACCTTTTACCGCAACCTTTGAATCATCTTCAAAAGACACATCTCTAACTTCTACTTTAGTTAAGTCTTTGACGAAGTGCTCGTCTCCGCACATGTGGTTACTTGAACCCGTGTCAAGGTACCACACTGAGTTAGTTGAACTGCTTTGTTGTCCTTTCAAGTTGTTCAATTGCATATCCTCGGCTCTTGACATCATCAATAACCTCTCTTTCTCTTCAACATCTTCTCTGAGAAAATTGGTTGTCACTTCCTTCTTATTTTCAGATCGGCACTATTTTGCAAAATGTCCAACCTTACCACAATTGTAACACCTATCCAAGTTACAATCCTTTGCATAGTGACCATACTTGCCACATTTGTAGCACTCAACATTTGAGTTGCTCAATCGACCTCCTCTCCATGAATCGCATCCTCTTTGCGCCAATTTTGGTTGTTGGTATGTTCTCTCTCTACTTCCTGTCTGCCTCGACCTCGGCCACTACGACTATTTCCTCTACTTCCCCGACCTCTTCCTCTACTTTGAATGTTCTGAGTATAAAACGCCTTCTTCTTAATTGTGACCTTTTTTTGGAGTGCATGTTCAAGGGACTCTACCTTTTTCTTCTTCCGTTGCTCGTATGCCTCGAGAGATGCAACAAGCTCTTCTATCGTGAGCGTTGACAAGTCTTTGGATTCTTCAATGGCGCATACCATGTTCTCAAAGTCATCCATCAAAGACCTGAAAATCTTTTCAACAATTTGGCTAGCGGGCAACGTCTCTCTGTTTCTACTAAGTTTATTTGCCACAATTTCAACTCGAGATATGTACTCAGCTACTCCTTTTGTCTCCTTCATCTTCATTCTCTCCGATTCGCCTCTAAGTGTTTGAAGTCGCACCTGTGTCACTCGATCATCTCTCTTATACGCCTTATCCAATATGTCCCACGCTTCTTTTGAAGATTTGGCACTTGCAATCTTCTCAAAGCCGGACTTGTCCACAACTTGGTACAAGATGTACAAAGTTGTCTTGTCTTTCACACTGCGTCTTTCTGCACTTTCAACTAGGCATTTGACCAACCTGTAGTGTTGGCTGGTTCATCGAAACCATCTTCAACCACCTCCCAATTTTCTTGGGAGCCAAGAAGAGCCTTCATTTTTAGACCCCAATTGTCATAGTTGACAGCCCTTGTCAACTTAGGCAGGGAAACACTATTTGTAAGACTGACCATCTCACTCTTTTTTTTTCAAACACTAAAACACTTGAGCTCTCTTGCTCTCTCTTTTTTTCAAACACTCAAGCTCTATAGCTCTTTTCCCCTCAGATACTCAAACTAACTAGTTTTTGATACCACTTTGTAGACAATAAACATCACTTGTGAAAAAAAAATTATTCAACTCTTGTGTTGTGTGCTATTCATGCCATCAACAATACAGGCTCACAAATTTCTGACCATTGTGCCCAAAATGGCTATAAATGGCTAACTCGTTAACTATATAGACTCTAACGGCTAGTACATTTACTACCCACAACGACTAGTTTCTTACAGTGGCTAATTACTCACCACTGCTAATATACTTAAGTTTATTAAAAAACCCAAAACCCTTATTATATTGATTATTTATACCATGGAGAAATTGCATAACCCAGTTTTCATGTTTTCTTTGATTAAGACTGGTAGAGACTTGACAAACACATTTTATTTTGCTCGTGCACACAGGTTCTAGTCTGAAATTGTTGAGCTCATCCCATATCACCCTGAGTTTTTTAAAAATACCCAGAAACTGTTGGGATTTTCAGGGCTTTTGAGAATATGATAGATATGAGAGATATATGTGATATGTTATACGGAGGAACATGTTTTTGTATTTTATTGATATACCCTATATATAGAGCAAAATATAACAAAATATCAAGTATAAAATATTTAGAATATCTCACTCCAAATCTATAATAATAACTAATTTCTAAAACTGAAATATTTTCCAAAAACTAATTTAAATAAAAAAGATATTAAGTAATATTCTCAATATTCCTCCTTGCTTAATATTTGTTTATTTAAATTTTATATCTTCAGATTTGATTCTCCATCTTTTGATGCTTGATTTTCTCCTCTTTGTGTGCTTGTAATATTTGTTTTCTCTTTCTTCCATGACATCACATCTTTCTTCAATTTGGCATCATCCTTCATATTTCTTCTTATATCAACATCATCTTCTTTTTCTTTGTTCGGTGTGGATTTCATTGAAGTGACATTGGACCTTCTATGAATATTAGAATGTGAACCTCCATCTACTTTCTTCACTTGGACATCTACTTTCTTCCAGGTATATTTATCTTCTGATTTTGATCCTTCTTTCATACTCACTTTATTTGTAGCAAATTCCCCCTTCATAAAATCCAGCGCAAATCTTTTGTCTTTCATGTGGACTTTGAATACCTCTATGTTATTAGTATTTTTTATCACACATACTTTGTTTTCAAAAGAGACCTTATAATCTTTCTCTAACAATTGAGCAACGCTTAACAAATTCTGGGTAATCTCAAAAACATATAATACATCAAAAATTAATTTGATACCTGAATGAGTTTTAATTGAAACTGTTCCTGTACCTTTAATAGCAAGTTGTTCTCCATTCCCAAATCTTACCTTGGAAATATTTGATTTATTGAGCTCCTTGAAAATTTCTCTATCATGAGTCATGTGGTTTGTGCAACCACTATCTATAATCCAATCTTTTGTAGATTCATTGGTTGTGACACATGATGTTGTAAGAAGTAGATCCTCCTATGATTTATCCTCATCTGATTTATTCTCCACAATCTGGACATCTTCTTGAGAATCTTTAGATTTGCATACCTTTTCCATATGTCCCAATTGACCACATTTGTGACATTTGACATCTGGCCTCCACCAACACTAGTTGGGTTGATGACCTTTTCTCTTGCAATGGGAACAAGATTGAAAAACATGTGTGTTGTTTTATTTGCTCCTTCTATTTTTCTTGACTATGAGAGCATTCTCTTCAGTGTAATTTAAATTACCTTCAACCGCCTCATGATCTTCTCTCATCAATCTTCGTTGTTCTTGTGCTTGCAAGGCATGTATCACCTCTGTAAAGGTGATTGTAGACAAATCTTTTGTATTTTCTAAGGAAGCAATAGATGCCTCATATCTTTCCGGCACCATCACCAAAATTTTCTCAACGAGTTTGGAATCTGAAAACTCTTTTCCCAACAATTTTATCTTGTTGGCAATACCCAACAATTTGTTTGAGTATTCTTTAATCGTCTCTGACTCTTTCATTCTTTGCATCTCGAACTCCCTTATCAAATTCAAAACTTTGATGCCTCCAATATTCTCGTTCCCTTCATATTCTGCTTTCAAGTATTCCCAAATTCCTTTGGGAGACTTTAGAGTCATGATCCTAGTCATAATCATTTGTGAAACACTTGCGAACAAGCATGATTTTGCCTTTGCCTTTCTCATTTTCTTGTCTTTATGCGCTTTCATTTGAGTCTCGGTGAGATTTTCAGACAAGGAAACATCATCTTCCTCCAAAACTTCCCATAGATCTAGCCCCTCTAGAAATGTTTGCATCCTTACCGCCCATATATCATAGCTTTCACCATCAAAGAGTGGAATAGTGACGTGTGACATATTTCCTTCCATTCTATCGGCAATGGCTTTTGATACCAATTTTTGGGATTTTCAGGGCTTTTGAGAATATGATATATGAGAGATATATGTGATATGTTATACGGAGGAATATGTTTTTGTATTTTATTGATATACCTTATATATATAGAGCAAAATATAACAAAATATCAAGTATAAAATATTTAGAATATCTTACTCCTAATCTAAAATAATAACTAATTTTTAAAACTGAAACATATATATCTAAAACTGAAATATTTTTTCAAAAATAATTTAAATAAAAAAGATATTAAGTAATACTGTCAACATTGAAGAAGCAACGTCCGTTCATCTCGAGTTCAGAAATGCGAAGAAAATCGCCTTGTGAGTATCGGTTGTGTAAATCATTCCAGATATTGTTGGCATTATCCATCCAGATTATGCTTTGACGGATAGTAGGAGGAGAAACATAATGAATCCACGGTTGATTATTGGTGGCATCAAGAACTGGGGAAACAAGCGCTGCACCCGGGTTTTCATTCGGGTGAAGGTAAAGATATTTTTTGGCAGTGCTTTCTTCTGTCATGGTAAAGGCCAGAAAATGGGGAAAAGAAAAAGGCAGAAAAGAAAGAAAGGAACAAAGATGTAGAAAACAAGAGAGATCAGAGCAGTTGCAGCAGAGTGATCAGTCAAAGATCGCCGCCGATACCATATTACATTACAATTCTTACTCAAGCATCAAAGAAAGCAAAGAAACGTTTTGGTTTGTGAAAGACTCTAAAGAAACAGAAAGAGAGAAAAAGCAATCGTGACGGATGAAAGAAAAAGGGAAGAGAAATATATTGATTGTATGAAGGTAATACAAGTGGCTACTAAAGCCAGGGAGAATGGCGTATATACAGCAAAAGAAAAGGTATTTGTAAACGGCTTTGCGAAAAACAAGCGCTTAGCTCGGCGGAGGAGATATAAGTTAAGTTTTACACAGATTCCGAAGGAGATCCAGCGGACTAGGCACAGTGGAAAAGATGTATTATTGTAATTTTATTGAGACTATGGAGGTGAAGGAAGAAAAAAGGGAGGTGAGCTGCAGGAAGAAGCAGCCCACAATTCATACGAATTCATAATATATACACAGTTAATTTCTTAGTTAAAAGTAATAATTGGGCTCAGAATCGATGAAAGCCATAATACTTACCCAGTCTTTAATGTTTGAGTTTTATCTACTGGGCGCCGTCGAGTTATTAACTAAAGAAGCATGATTCCATAGGAGAAAACATCTGAATTGTCTGAGTTTTCCACTAGAAGCATATCCTGGAGCCATATACATGTAAGTAATTATTGAAGCACGACTCGTGAAATTGAAACTTAAAATATTTGTTCCAGATTATGGTTCTTGGTTTTTTCTTATGAACTGTTGTTGACACTTGACAGCAATGAGACCGATGAAAACTGACAACAATCACACATGACATGGCACACAGAGACGAAAAATAAGTTAGTTTGAGATTTTTGAGCTGTGGTGTACTCTCTTTACCATGTCTCGTGTCATTAAAGAATAGCATAATAAGTTAATTCATTCATTAAAATCCGGTTATATATTAATGATGCAACAAAGGATCGTAAAAAGATAAAAAGAAGAAAGTGTGTCCCTACCCAAAAGTCCCCGTCACTCGTGTACATGAGTATTAACATCATGAGAAAACTAAGCAAGACCGAAATCTGCAACCTGTCGACAATTCAATCACAACTTCAAATAACATTATAAAACTGAACAATGGAAGTGGGTTTCATTACTTTTACCAATTACACTAAATCAGGTAAAAGAGGACCTCCCTCTCACGTAAAACCAGACCTTTGAGAACAAATTACACTTTTAACTTGAAAGTTTGTCAGTGATGACACATCTGCTCCATGAGAGAAAATCAAAAACAGGTTTAGACAAGATGTTGCTATAACAGAGAGAGAGCTTGACCAGATTCCTCATCGGAGATGGAAAGAGAAGTGAAGTGAAAGGAAAAAAAAACAAAAAAAGATCAGAGATAACGTTCTTAGAAATGCATGAGACGCTTCCTCTCCATTGAAAACATCAAATATCCATAATGGCAAGGTATAGGAAAACCTATTCAATACTGATAATATAGGAAGGGATAGTTGAAAAACTACATAAAACCTGATAATATAGGTTTATATCAAAGATTCAAACACAAACCGTTGAAAACTCTATTCAATAGTCACGGATCCTCTGATGGGGTGCTTTGGTTTTGTTGAAATCCGGGGCGAAAAAGGTATAGAAACATTTGTAATATAAAGTCCAAGCACTACACAAAACCAAAAATCAATTGTTTTTGTCAATCATTTAACAGCTATTGCTCCGCCACTGCTAACAAAATAGTGTGCCACGCACATTGCACTAGAAAGATCAAGATCATCTTTACTATGCTTTAATTTTTTACAAGATCAAGATTAATATCATCTTTATTATTCCTTATTCTTTCACTTGTTCAAAAGTTGTTCCGATACTGTCAGCAAAGTAGTAGTGCCTCAGATTCAACAAGATTACGTGTTTTTGCACTCTCGATTTAACAACTTAATAGTATCTAATATTCGCTTTCTTATCTAATATTCTTTAATTTTCCACTTGCTACGCATTTAGGTAGCCTTATGATCATAACCACACATATTCGACTTTATGTCTAATGTGATGATAAACGAATATATTGACTTTTTTTTTTAAGTGAAAGTGTAAACGTGAAGTCTCTTATAAAGGAATGGAAAAGTAGATTAATCAAGAATCAAGCAAGTGGGAAAATAAAAAAAGCATAAACACTAGAAAGAGAAAAGTGGTTTGGAAAAATATGACAGAGAATTATAAGCTATTCAATTATAATAATAAGCTGAAGAACAATGCATACTTACAGTGAGAAAATATGATTCTATAATCAGTTAGTTTTGGCATGTGAACATCCCAACCATGCTCGCCACAGAACACAATATATATTGAATAACTGCACATTACCTAATTTAGTTGAGTTTACCATTATTTTTTTAATAACTGCACATTCACTACATTCACACCTTCTTCAACTAATTCATTCCAACATTTTGTGTTTCATGAGACGCTTCCTCATTGAAAAAACTGAAAACTCTATTCAATAGACACGGATCATCTGAGATAACTATCCTCTAGTGGAGTGCTTTGATTTTGTTGAAATCCGGAGCCAAAAAGGTATAGAAGCATCTTGAAATATAAAGTCCAAGCACTACAGAAAACCAAAATCATTTGATTTGTCAATCATTTACCGCCATTGCTCCGCCACTGCAAACAAAATAGTGTGCCACGCATATTGCTCTAGCAAGATCGAGATCATCTTCACTATGTTTTTTTCTTCCATAAGATCAAGATCAACATCATCTTTATTATTCTTTATTCTTTCACTTGTTTGATTATTCCACTTGTTATTCTTTCACTTGTTTAAAAAGTGATTTTAAAACTAAAATTGAGTTGTGCCGAAAACCACCCCGAAACTGGTTTGGAAACTCTAATGTTAAAGAAAGAAACCAACTCTGCATAATAGAATAAAAAAGTAGATGAATTAATGGTGTGTTTGGATGAAGCAATTTAAGAGAGTAATTAATTTTTTGAAGAATTTGAATTTTTTTGGAGTAAAATGACTTGTTTGGACGAGGAAATTAAAAGAGAATTGAAATTGAGGGATTTTAAGAAGATATTTCACAATTTGGATGGCATGGTGCTTATGGGTTATCGGGATCAGCTGGTTCATCAGGCCCCAACCCGTTTGAGTCATCAGGCCTACTTAACTTGTCTTGGTTGTCGAGCTCGTCCGACGTATTTGGTATGTCAAGCCTACCTGAAATTTCAAACTGAAGGAAATTGAAATTTGAAATTCACTCAAAAATGAAGGAAATTGAAATTTCACAATTTGTCGAATTCTTCATTGTTCAATATTAGAAGTGTCAATTGGGCTTAGATGACCTAGACAGGTCAGGCCGATCCGACAACCTATATGGGCCAAGCTTACCAGATGATCCAAATAGACAAAGCAGGCCCAACGACACAAACGGGCCTGACGGGCCCAAGTACCAAAACGAGTCAGGTAGGCTCGACATCCCAAATAGGTTGGACGAGCTCGAAAACCAAGACAGGTCAAGTAGGCTTGATGACTCAAACGGGTTGGGGGCCTGATGAACCAGCTGATCCCGATAACTCATAAGGACCATGCCATCCAAATTTTGAAATTCATCCAAATTTGGCCGAGTTGAGCTTGACCAAAATTTTGAAAAATTTGGTTTAGTCTGCACCGGCCAAAATTTGGCGGAATGTGACTGAGTTAGCTCTGACCTAAATTTGGCCAAATTGGACTGAGTTTACATCAGCCAAATTTTGACTGAATTTGGTCAAGTCAAGTTGATCAAAATTTGGCCAAATTTAAATATTTTAAGGTTACAATTATATTTGTTAAATTTAATTTCAAAAATTATATATTAAATAAATATTATTAAAATTAAATTTTATCTCATAAGAGAAATTCAATTATTTTATCCAAATAAGAGATTGAAATGTAAGGTATTTCAATTACTTTATCCAAACATATTATTTAAAAATTAAAGAAATTCAATTGCAAGAATTTCAAATGCAATCCAATTTCTTAGACTTGTTGAAATGTTTCATCTAAACACAAGATAAAACTCAAACAAGTAGAAGTACAGAAAAAAGCATAAACACTAAAAATAAAAAACTGGTCTGGAAAAAGAAGACAGAGAATTACATGTCATTGACTTATAATAATAAGTTGCTGAACAACGCTTCCCTTAAGATGAGACCGAAAATATGATTCTATAATTAGTGTATATATAGTTTTGACATGTGAAAATCCCAACCATGTTTACCAAAGAACACGATGTATACAAAGTTAGTTTAGTTTCTTGTTATTATTGTTTTGAGTAACTAACTTTGCATTACCTTCTTCAACTTATTCTGTCCAACATTTGTGTTGTTCTACATCTATTTTACACACAAAAAGATGTGAACCAACATCGCTGCTTGTTTTCAGCGTCATAGAAGGAGTCTTTCATTTTCATCCCATCTTCAACCGACAACATATGAACCATCAACATCACCATATCTATGATTCACAAATGGGATAATACCCCAAAATGGACAATAAATACCACTATTTGGACAGTACTTATTTGATTAAACGATATAAATTAAAACATGAAATCAAAATTTTATAAAATAAGCAATATAAAAGTTTAGATACATAAATAACGCTTCATCCAAAAAAACACTATCTATATGTGATTCATATATAAAAAATAAATAAAAATCATGTGAGAGACCAATAAAAATCTCTTATTTGTTATTAAAAATGTCTAGAGGAAGCCACTGATACTTGTCAGTCATTTTATCGTTGGATTACTGTCGTACTCTTCATCTCAATTTTCTAGTTAATCATCATCGAGTAATTTTATTTTAGGGTTTATTTGTGCTTGGATAATTGTGATGTTCTGCATTTTTAAATTACCACACCTGTACAGTACATGTAACACACCTTCAATGCAATGTAATACAAACAATAGTGTCACTTGTACAGTGCTCAAATACTGATTTAAACGACGTCAACACGAATTGCGAAAATAAGGACTATTTTAAATATTCGATAAAAATAAGTATCATTTTAAACATTCTGTCAAAATGAGTATCATCCACAATAAAAACTACGAGAATGAGAACGAAAAAGGTATTTAAATATTTAATTAACGAACTCTATCTATTTTTTATTAAAAAAAATTTAAAATGCGCTAACGTTGAGTCCTCCTCTAAGAAATCATACTCAACTCTCACGAAGTTCTTTCTGAACTCAACCCCATTTGAATTTCATTCACCAACCGCTGTAAAATCGACTCTCAACTCACCCACTTTCAACTTCACTCCACTCACGTTTGTTCGCGTCATCACCATCTGCATCATCCACACCGTCGTTCGCGTCACCTTTATTATCGTTTGCGTTGTCTGCATGTAGCCCACCGTCGTCGAGGGTATTGAAGGTACTATCCGCAATCTTTAACTCCATTTTTTCACAAAATTTCTTTGTTTTAATCTATAAACCCTAAATCCTTCTTTTGTTTCAACCTTAAATTTTGTTTTAATGTGCGGTGTACATGTTTGTGTGAGTTTATCTGTTAAAGGAACCGAAGGATGTTTCACAATAATTTCGTTTCAAGCTCTGTGATAACATAAGTGAAAGTTGAATCTTCAGTGATGTGAGAAAGGCTCTCTGAAATTTAAAAAAAAAAAGTTTCAAGTATCATAACAAACATAAATGAAAAATACCTTTAAATGGGGATGAAAGGTATGCTAGGAGAGGGTAACTAAGCATGTATCAGAAGATAAAGCAATAAAAATACCATCACATATGCCAGAAAAAAAAGAATTATAAATACAAGAATCATACATAACCTAGAGAATTTGTAGTCTCAAAAAGGGCAATATTGGACTCAGAAGCTTTTTGAATGTCTCCAACACCAACATCTTAAGTAGTAGCAAGTTCTTTATTGACATTTGAAAAAAAAAAGGTAGGGATATTTGTCCTGCATGATGTTCCTACATAGATTCAATTAAACAATGTGTTATCTGTAAGTTGAAGGTCACCCTATTCATTACATTTTGCAATTTGGATGTTCTTCCAAAGTATGGTTTGAAACTTGATTGATTGATTGAAGCCCAACCACAACATGACAGTTAATGCATAAAAGATATGTAGCGTTACTTTTAAGCCTAGGAACTTGTTTCAAAACTTCATTATATAAAATAAACTTATATATGTATGTATGCATGTGTATTTTACTACATTCAGAAGTAACTAATGGGCCAAAAGCAACGAGTGGACAATGCTTTTGTTTCATCAAATTTTGAAGTAGTTCCTTCTTTCCTTCTTTAGAATTTCTCTTGATTTCTTGTATAATTCTTTAATTAAAACCTTCATTTTGAGTAAAATTAAAGGCTTAATCTTTCATCTTAGGCCAAACTTCTCTATAATGTGCCTTTATCTGAAAATGAGCTCGAATATATCAAGTTGGTGATCCACTTCATCAAAGTTTTTGTTGGAGAACATGAGAGAATCTTAGTTTTGATGCACCAATATTTCACAACCAAGAGGGGATAAATTAGTTTCGCAAATCTTTTGTCATTCTTTTCACTTTGAAACCAATTTTAAAGAAATCTTTAACAATTTTACAAAATGTTAAGAATGCATATTGTTTAACCTTTATACATAGTAAAATTTAAAATATAAAGAAAAGAGAGCACAAGAGACACCAAGTTTTATACTGGTTCGATTCAATTGAATCTACATCCAGTCTCTAGCTATTTACACTAGAAATTTCACTATAATATCAGAGTTAGGACAATATAAGATCCACCTATGTACTTCCTACACCCTAGATACACACTCTTGGAACAATCCTTCAAGAAATGCGAAGTAGTAATGCTCATGCAATTACTAATACCTATTACAATCACAGTGATAGAAATACACAGTTCCAAAACCAAAAAATCAGAAAATACAGTAAACAACAACAACATTGATATGTTGAAGATGAACTTGTGATGGAACAACAACACCTGAATCAATGTAAAGCTTGGTATTACAATCACACACTCTTCTTGAATTCTTGATGAACAACTTGGATGAACAATAAAGAACAATTGTAAAATTCTCCATGAACCCTTCAACAATTTTTTTCTCAAACCTTGTGCTTCAAAAACGTCACCCAAGAGATGCACTTTTTTGGGTTTTAAAAACAAGGACAATGACTGGTGTATTTAATTGACTAGGTTATCTACCTGATCAATTAATTTGTTCACAATGCTAAAGACCATATTCCACACTTAATCTAGTTGACAAAATTAATATCCTAATCAACTAGCACAACAGCAAGACAACAAATTTAAACATCGCACACACCAAACATGGCCTAATAGATTAGATTAGCATTCTAATCAATTAATTGTGAAGGATTTAACACATTTAACTTAGCCCACATCAAGTTCATACACACATCTATGTCATGTTTGAATTCACCTATCCTAACTATCATTTCCCTATGAATATCATCAAAAACAGCATAAATTCTCTTTGAAAAATAGTAACAACAGAGAAGGCCTGTGGCTGAATCCACTTCATCAGGTAATTAGTTCTCCTTTCTATAAAACTGATAATATGTTTTTTTTTTAACATTTTCCCGTCTAAATTTTATGTATAGTATAAACTATTAAGGAAGTGATTAATTAGATGATAGAAGAAGCTTGTCTGCTATTAGTTGGATTGGAGATACATGTTATGGAGAGAATTCATTAATTTTGATTTGTAGCTGAGAATATCAGCAGTGATGAAGTTGAAACAACACCCTATTCCACTCTAAGACTTGTTATATGGTTTGTTTTAGGTTCGCTTTATAAGTCAATGTTAGCATCATAATTGCTGAAATTGTGGATTCTTATCGGTCATATTGCTAGTTATCATGAGGTTCAGATAAGTTTTGAGTGCTTCATATATATCTTCAAAATCTCATGTTAAATTAAAATCTTCGGGAAAAAAGAGTTTGTTATATAAGTATAATTAGCTGGTTTTGTGTAGTTTACCATATTTACTTTTTGGAGGAAAAAAAGTATTAACAAAGAAATCTCACAAGTTTATTATTTTCAAAGATTCTATTTTATTCCACAAAAGTTGAATGGTTATGTTTACTTTTAACAAATACAATTAAAATACCCAAAAGGATATCTCTTATGTTATGTAACCCACATATCTTTTACGTTGTTCACCAGAAAAGGTATTGTATTTTTTGCTGGTTCTCCATCCACCACATAGCATACTTTACAACTCTGTATTTAAATCTTTTGTATAAGAAAGTTGATGGGACTCAATTAATAACTCATATTAATGTAAACAATAATGTGGGGTTATGTACGAAACTCATTTAGTAGAAAAAATTAAACTGATTTTATATTTCTCCTTTTTCAATGATATCAAACAAATGGACATTTACAAAATTTTAGTTTTAAGAACTTTTAACTTTTTTTTTTTATCTCCTCCTAAGTATACACTATCTCGTATAAATGTTTGTTTTTAATTGCATTTTGTCATTGCTGTAGATTTGGTGAGAGGTGAACAATCATACGTATCACAATCAACTCATCATAATTCATCTTCTCTTACCACGATATGTTAATTTCTCGAGAGTTCTCTTTTACTATACAATGACAGTGCAAACAAGTCCGGTCTTCTTGTTTAGGATTATGCATACTATTTTATTAATGGTGATAGAAGAGTGATTGTTAACAACAATGGTGTTCCCTTACCACCACATCTAGGTGGTCAGCAAAATGTAGCAACCATTGCCAATGATGGAAGCTTCATGGCCATGCCAAAGGAAGTTTCGGTAGTGGCAAAAATTTATATGGTTTTAATTCAAGAAAAACCCTAGCTTGGTGTTAATTTATATTTTTATGACGATCATAATGTTGCCTATATACAAACTTTTGAATCATAAAATATGCTTTGATTTTATTTTTTTTTGAAGTGTTTCTTATTCAAGCTAACTAGTTATGTGCGGTTCTACAACTAAAAGTATATCAAAATCTTTCATCTTCTTCCTTTTTTTTCATTCATTCAATTTAAACATTCACACTCTTAGGCATGATTTTATTGTATCATTATTTTTATTAATTATTAGATGAAAATCATACAACATTATTTAAAATTTTAAATTCCTTAAACTGTATTGTGTCATTTTTTTTTAAACAAAAACAAAATATTTAAAACTGATTAAATATATATATATATATATATATATATATATATATATATATATATATATTCCAAAATATATCATTATGTGCAATTTAAAATTATATAAGATTAAATTTTGTTATTTTTATAAAAAAAAATTTACTTGTAGTTCACTCATCTATTCTTTTATATATTTTCTCTATATATCAAATATTTATAAAAAGATAAATATTATATATATATATATATATATATATTAAATTCGAAATATCTTATTACATCTCATTTAAAATGATATAAGATTACATTTCTTTATTTCTATAAAAAAATTTCTTATAGGTACTACAAGAAAATGTTTCATTATTAACCAATTTTAGTGACTAAAAATTGTTAATCATTATACTAATTAATTTAGATACCAATTTACAAAGTAAAAAGTTAGTAGTTACTAAAAAAATATTGTTTATTTAATATCCACATGACCAATTAAATCCTTACCTCATGGTATAGTCCGTGCAATACTCACATCAACAAAATAGTGCATACACTAAATGCAAGGAAAAGAGAAACAATTCAAGTACCATCAATCATGCATATAACACACTTTTTTATACACCAACTCCCCAAAACAACAACACTTTATCCCCTTTTATATCAATATAACACGCAATCAAAGGTGCATGTTCAAACAGAAACGACAATGTGCCATCACACAACAACCAAGAGCGAACTCGGCTACACATTGGGTGCCGCCTAGTAGTTCCAAACTGTCGCTCGATGGTGCACCCGAGGTTCATGTACAAAAACTCATTTTCTCCACTTGCGAAAATGCCCAAGCCCCAAATATACGACCCACTCATGCAAATTCACAAAAAAAAAAGAAAAAAACTAATCATGCTTCCAACATCCATACATCCTCGATTGGCTCCATCAAAACACATACATACAATTTTTTTTATGCAACACATGGACACTAAACATCATGCTCATAAAGGAAACAAAAATACAACTCTCCTTGCCTCATTTCCCGCTACTCCGCCTTTGTTCACGCTAAAGATGACATCCTAGATGCTTCTTCTTGCCCAAAACAAGCTTCCACCTTCAACTCTAACCCTAAGGCCCTTCTTCACCCTCTCAGTTCTTCTTAAGTCTCCTTTTGGTGTTCTAAAAATTATCCCCTAACAGCCACACGAAAATACATCTTCCCCCTTCATTAAGTCCCTCATTCATTTATTTTTCCGCTATAAAATAAATTCATAAAATAATTAAAACGAAAATAAGCTTAATTTCCATCAATTGGCATTAACATCCTACTCCTCTAATAAATAATTAATCACACTAATGGCATACATTCAAAATTTGAAACCAAGACCTCCCAACACAACTAAGTACTCTCAACCACTTAAGCTACCATTATTCCTTGTTATAACTTGACAACATAATTATTTTAGATATACTTCTAATTCACAATTATTGTAAATTAATATTTATTTAATTTTTCCGAGTCTTACAATAACGACCATTGTTCTCTCTCGACTATGTGTGTGCTTACACCTCTATGGGATTTACATGCGACCATGACTGGATTCAGATCTCATGTCATCTAACCAACACATGATTGGCAGTACTCATTCTCGTCGTCCAATTTTCCACAAAATGAACATTGTAAGACCCAGGAAATTCATAAAAATAATAATTAATAAAGTACAAGTAATGGTGGGCTGAGAATACCCTAAGGGAGTTCCTTGATAAACCTTAGACAAGGAATAGTATTAGCTTAAGTGGTTGAGAGCACTTGATTATGTTGAAAGGACTTGGGTTTGAGTCTTGTATATGTCATTAGTATGTTTATTTAATTTTGTTTTATTTTGCAAATATATTGTGAATGTGGAAGCATGACTTAAGCTTGTATGTACGTAAAAATTGACATGAATAATGTGATAGCTTGTTGGTTGTGCATAGACTTGGTGGGTGGAAGGGTGTGAGTTTGAGTCTTGGTTAGTATGAGTTATTCTTTTTCATGTTTAATATTTTTGCTAAAGAAGGAAAAACCTAGAAACTATAGAGCTCCTCTGAGAAACCAAAAGGGCAACGTAGAGGCCGCTGGGGAAGTAAAAGCACAAGTTAATAGCCACTAACCTTAGCTATTAATTAATTTTCGTTTTAGTATTTTTATTTATTTATTTTGGGGCTGGAAATTGAGAGGGAGAAGAAAGTGAGTGAGAAAGCAGAGATTCATAAAGTGTGGCAGCAAGGAAAGGCAGAGAGAAACGAAATTTACAATTGAGGGAGAGAAAAGGGAGTGTTGGAAAGGAGTTTTCAGAGTCAGAACAAAGGTTGAAGCGTTGGGGACGAGAAAGGATCAGTAAGAGTACACTAGGAGTAAGGAAACCAGGTAAGGGGAGTTGTATTTTCGTGCTCATCTTTGTTGGTTTGTCTTCTCTTTGGTGGGTTTCATGGTGTATTTTTGTGTTCCTTGTGCTTCCTTGTGCTTGGTGGTTCGTTGCACCTATGACCAAGTTGGATGGCAAAATTGTGATGTGGACACATGATTTCTATGGCATGAACCTTGTTTCTGAACTTTTATTTTGTTTCCTTTCTGTGAGTATTACGATGAATTGGTTTGATGTGTGATTCAAATGTTGTGATGGGAGGATTATAAAAGAATATTACATTTTGTTTCTATGTTAGATGGTAAAAATAAAGATTGATTTTTATGGTGATTGTTGCCTTGATTAAAAATATACCATGCACGGGTTTTTGACAGTGGTTATTATTATACATACAACATGTCATCTTTGCTTTTTTTTTTCTTTGGTGGTAACAGAAGTGTGTTGGATGCAAAAGGGTTAGAGTTGAGTTTTTCATTGGCAATGATGGCTTTCTTTTAGGTGATCCATTATAATAATAGTACTATATATATTACATATAAACTAGACTTCTTGTGTGAGATGTCATATAAGTATGAAAAGTAGTTTTTTTATAGATAAAGTTTGGATACGGTGGGGTTATGATGATCAGTGATTTTAAAAAGTAAAAGAGGCTTCCGTTTTGGTTTTGCACTTACGTATTTAGTCTGAAATTTTAGGAAGTTTGCAGATGATATCATGATAATATATCACGTTTATAGAAATATGTCTACATTGAAGAAATTAAAATAAGGAGTATTGATATAATAAAATATTAATATACTAAATTAGTTACGTGTTGGGTATTATTATATTGTATAATATATACATTATTACCTAGTTTTATATGGATATTATTTATATCTTGATTGATGATATTCTGTTTTGAGTTTTAGGTAATATTTATGATATAAAGTTTTGACGTTTGACGATTGTCAGTTTTATTTTTATAGGAATGAGTTGGATATAAAAGTTATTTAGGTTGAAAATTGGCAGAGTCTCTTTAATTTTATTTTAACTGAAATGTTTAACATTTTTAGGTGATTGTTTGGTTTTGGTTTTTTTCTTTCTTGTTAATGATGGGTCAATTTTTTTAGGAATTGTGCATTTGAGATAAAGAGAAAGGGTTATGTGATTGGAGTGAGAGGCTTGGTGTCTTGTTAAATTCTTTATTATGGTTTGGCATTTATAAGTTTCTACTTATATTTTATAAGTTTGGCAATTTTACGGAAAACTTGAAGTAGCGGAAATGTTTTCTTTGCTTAAATATCAGATAATGGTATATTAAACTTCCGAGTTTGAATAGATACAAGGAATTAACTTTTAGTATTATTATATTTATAGAATTTTTTAACATCACATTCGATTATATGTATAATCGTTTGATATATATATATTTCTTAGAAATATATTCCTGATATTAAAATACTTAGCATTAATTTCATAATTTGTCCTTCTCTTTATTTACTCGGCAGTAGAATAATCATAAATTTTGAATCTTGGAATTTGTGGCGCCTGACGGCATGTTAAGACCGCTAGGCGGTTTGGAGTACAATTTCGCTTGGCGGCGCTTAGGCAACGTCAGGTGATAGTGCAGAGGCAAGGGTCTATTGCAGATGGATTTGTATGGATGAGTTTGATGGCTTGGTCAAGGATATGTTGGATTAGTTACGGGCGGGGAGGTTCATAACGGAGATTTGACATGCATGATTGATGAGGGCGAGGAGGTTCGTATGTTTCGTGCTCACTCTTGAGGCTGCTATGAGCGAGGAGGTTCATAGTAGGTGTTCATGCATGTTGGACTACGAGCGAGTAGTAAAGTTAGACTACGGGCGGGGAGGTCCGTAGAGTTGGACCACAAGCGGGTAGGTTCGTGGAAGCATGATAATCCTTAAGGACCAAGGTTGTGAATGGACCTTTCTATGAGATTGGGGTGGAACGTTATAAAGAAGTCAATAAACTAAAATCGGCTAAGATAGATTGGGTGAAGGTTAATTCTTACTATGTATTGATTGTATTATTTTTCTTTTTCAACTCACCCTTTTTATTTGTGTTTGGAGATGATCGTGTGACTTGTCACACGAGAGCAGATGTGAATCCAGGTGAGAACGTCAATGCATAGTGACAGAGTGGGGCAGACGATGGGGAATTTTTCTCTATGTTTTATTTCATGCATTTTGTAATAAATTTTATGATGCTTTTCTCTATTATGAACGTGTAATAAAGATGAAGCAGTGTGATTGAACTGTAGCGAGATAAGTTTTAAATTTTCCCGCGCTTGGAAACTTTAAATAATATTTTAATTCCAAAAGAAATTTTATGATATATGCTTTATCTAGTAATATCCATTAAGGGTGTTACAAACATTCAACGACGTTGTTATTTCCATTACACCATAAAAATGTAGTAGAGTAAAGGTTGGAACAAACCTGAAGAAGAATATGAAATGAGAGTTAATTAAACTTGTAGTATTTATTGCATGTTAAAAAATTATTTACAAACATGTAAAAATATTGTCTGAAAGAATGCCAAATTATGTAAATAAAATTAACCACAAATTTAGCCATCTAAAAATATTTGAATTAAAATAAAAAAGTAACCTATTTGCAATAGCACAAGCAAACCAAAAACTTAGATCCTCTATAAGTAGGATATGGACAAAGGTAATAACATGATGCTATGATAGAGTTCTTCATGATTATTGAAGACAAAATGAGAAGTAAAAAAATGTGAAATTAATTAGATATGTAGATAAACTTGTAAATTGTAAAGGAAATATGCGATAAAATTTTGCAAGTTTTTTAGGAAAACACTTTGATGGAAGCAAATTTACTTTTCATGGAAATGTTCGAACATAGTCCATTAGTAAATTTGATGGCCATTAGATTAATATAACTTAAGCATCAAACAGACAAGGGGCTTATATGTATTATTTTTCATGCAAACATCGACATGATATTTAAGTATTCAATACTTAACTTCAAGTGTTATTCGAATAAGCAATGAATGAAATAAGAAGTAAAGTGAAGTTAGAGAAAGTTGTGATTCTAATTATTAGAATTAATACCAGAGATATTATGTCAATAATATTATTCCAATATCCCTTATATTTTGTCCGTGTGTGTGCAGCCATCATTATCAATTATTTTCTATATTATTTATTGTATTCAATGATAGCTTTGTTACAGAGATTATGATTGTACTGTATTGTGTTTATATAAACACAACATCTGCAATACGAATGTACAAAATTGCACGACAATATTCCTCCGTTTTATTTTTCTTGGTTTTAGAGCTCTTAAGCTTGAAAGCTCTCAACCCAATCATGCTTCCGCAGCCAACACAAATCACAAAAATGACCTATCCACAACTGTTTCTGTCAGGTTGGACAGAGATAATTATCTCCTATGGAAGTCATTAGTTCTTCCATTGATAAGAGGTTGCAAAGTTGATGGCTACATACTAGGAATAAAAAATGAATGCCCAGAACAGTTTGTCACTACAAGTGACAAAACTCAGAAAACCAATCCTGACTACGAAGAGTGGATTGCACAAGATCGAGATCTCCTAGGGTAGCTAAGAAATTCAATGGCCATTGATATTCACAGTTGCTGCATTGTGAAACCTATAAGAAACTTTGGGATGAAGCCCAAAGCCTAGCAGGTGCACACACAAAATCAAGGACAATCTACCTCAAGTCATAATTTCACAACACTTGCAAAGGAGAAATGAAGATGGATCAATATCTTCTCAAAATGAAGAACTTGGTTGATAAATTAAAGCTGGCAGGATCACCATTCTCCAACTCAGATTTGATGATTCAAATGCTGAATGGACTGGATGCTGATTACAATTCGGTGGTGGTCAAATTATCTGATCAAATCAATCTTAGTTGGGTAGATCTACAAGCCCAACTATTGGCTTTTGAAAGCAGAATAGAACAACTAAACAATTTTAATAATCTTTCAATGAATACTTCAGCAAACCTTGCAACCAAAACTAATTTCAGAAGCAACAAATCAAGGACACAAGGTAATTGGAGGGACAACCACATTGAATAACCTCAACTTGCATAATGTTCTATATGTTCCAGAAATAGCAAAAAATTTGTTGAGTGTATCTAAGCTAATTGTTGACAATAATGCTCTTGTTGAATTTGATGCAAACTACTGTTATGTGAAGGATAAATTGACATGGAAAATACTACTAAGAGGGAAACTTAGAGATGGATTATACCAACTTTCAAGTGTCAACTCTCAAGTCAATAAAGATCCATGTGTCTACATGTCGTTAAAGGAGAATTGGCATAGAAAGCTTGGACACCCCAACAATAAAGTCTTAGAAAAGGTGCTGAAGAATTGCAATGTCAAGACATCATCACGTGATCAATTTTCATTTTGTGAAGCTTGTCAATTTGGAAAACTTCACTTGTTACCATTTAAATCTTCTTCCTCTCATGTCAAGGAACCTTTAGAATTGATTCACAGTGATGTATGGGGACCTGCCCCAATTTTATCTCCCTCTAATTTTAAGTATTATGTTCTTTTCATTGATGATTACAATAAGTTCACTTGGATTTTTCCTTTAAAACAAAAATCAGAAGCAATGCATGCTTTCACTTAATTCAAAAGCTTGGTTGAAAACCAATTTAACAAGAAGATAAAAGTTCTTCAATGTGACGATGGAGGTGAGTTTAAACCTGTCCAAAAAATAGCCATCAAATTGGGAATTCAATTTAGAATGTCTTGCCTGTATACCTCTCAGCAAAATGGTAATGTTGAAGGAAACACAAACATGTGACTGAACTAGGGCTCACATTTTTGGCACAGGCTAAAATGCCTTTACACTACTGGTAGGAAGCTTTCTCTACCTCAGTTTATCTCATCAACAAATTGTCTTCATTAGTTAACCCAAATGAAAGTCCTTTTTCATTGTTATTTGAAAAGAAACTTGATTATGATGCTCTAAAGTCGTTCAGTTGTGCCTGCTAGCCTTATGTTAAACCATACAATCAACACAAACTTCAATTCCACACTACCCAGTGTGTATTCTTGGGATACAACAAATCTCACAAGGGTTATAAGTGCCTCAATTCTCATGGCAGAATTTTCATCTTAAGACATGTGGTCTTTAATGAGAATCACTTTCCTTTCAATGATGGCTTTCTTAACACAAGAAAGTCACTAAAACCACTAACTAGAACAATCCCTATTGTTCTTCCTTCTTGTCTTGCATGTACCACTTCAAGCCACACAGTTGAATCAACTCACAGGGATGTAAATCATCAAGAAGGTTACTTAGTTTCCAATGAAGAGCAACCAACTCTCAGTGACTTAGTTGTCAATGATGATCAACAACACTCAATGATATCTCTATTCATGGAGATGAGGCAACCTCACATGTAAATGACACACCAGAAGAAAATAACCAACAGACTCAACAGGACAACACACACTGATACAAACCAGAAGCAAGACATGGATCTACAAGCCAAAACTTCCCTATATAAGGCTGTTAGAAATAGACACAGAAGACAAGGAACCCGAAATGTTAATGATGCTCTACAGCAACCATGGATGCAAAATTTAAGGCTTTAGCAGTTAATCATACTTGGACTTTGGTACCATTTTAAGGGCAGAATAACATCATAGACTCCAAGTGAGTCTTTAAAACTAAATACAAGACAAATGGCTCAATTGAACGAAGGAAAGCAAGATCGGTTGTCAAAGGTTTTAAACAAACTGCAGGTCTTGACTTTGGTGAAACCTTTAGTCTAGTGGTCAAGTCCAGCACGGTAAGAATTTTCATATCCATTGCAGTACATTTAAATTGGGAGGTTAGACAATTAGATATAATGCATTCTTGAATGGCAATCTCAAAGAAAATGTTTTCATGCATCAACCTGAAGGATATACAGATTCAACCAAGCCTAGTCACATATGCAAATTAAACAAGGCAATTTACGGACTGAAGCAAGCCCTAGGGGCTTGGTATGACAAGTTGAAAGACATTTTATTGAGATGGGGCTTTCAAAACACTAAGAGTGATTCGTCATTGTTTGTTCTTAGAGAAAATGGTCATATCATACTCCTTCTCATATATGTTGATGACATAATAATTACAAGGAGCAACAATAAGTCTTTAGAGACTTTCACTACTCAATTAAACATTGCTTTCTCTCTCAAAGACCTTGACCTTCTACACTACTTCTTGGGAATTGAAGTACACAAAGATGTTGGTGGAATGTACCTTAAACAAACAAAGTACATTAGAAATCTACTCAAGAAGTTTAATATGGAAAAAGCTTCATCTTGCCCTACACCAATGGTAACAAGGAAATAATTCACTGCTAAAGGAGAACTTATTGCTAACCCTACACTATATAGACAGGCTATAGGTGCATTACAATATCTGACCAACACTTGACCAGACATAACATTTTCTATCAATAAACTCAGCCAATATATGACTTCCCCAACCATGGATCACTGTCAAGGAATAAAAAAAAATATTGAGATATCTCTATGGCACAACAAATTTTTGTCTTCATATCAAAACCTCAACTAATCTTGATATAGCTAGATTCTTTGATGATTGGGCCACTAGGATAGATGATAGGAAATCCATAGCAGGGCAGTGTATTTTCCTTAGAGAGACATTAATCTCATGGGCCTCAAGAAAACAAAAAGTGGTGTCACGATCAAGTACTGAGTCAGAATACAAAGCTTTAGCTAACCTAGCAGCAGAAGTAACTTGGATCATATCACTTCTAGATGAGCTGAAATTTCCTATGCCTAGAAAGTCGGTTTTGTGGTGTGATAACTTGAGTGCTAAGGCACTGGCAACCAATCCAGTGATGCATACTCGGTCTAAACATATTGAGATAGATGTTCACTACATTCGTGATCAAGTGCTTCAAAATCAAGTCACAATAGCCTATGTGCCCACGGCAGGTCAAATTGCAGAATGTTTAACCAAATCTCTCACACACAAGATTCAACATCTTGAGAGACAAACTTGGAATGACTGAGTTACCTTAGTTTGAGAGAAGGAATTAGAGAAAGTTGTGATTCTAATTATTAGAATCAATGCCAGAGATATTATGTCAATAATATTATTTCAATATCTCTGATATTTTGTCCGTTTGTGTGCAACCATCATTATTAATTATTTCTTATATTATTTATTGTATTCAATGATGACTTTATTGCAAATATTATGATCGTACTGTATCGTGTTTATATAAACACAACATCTGCAATACGAATATAGAATTGCACGACAATATTTCTCCATTTTAATTTTCTAGTGACACTCACATCCTTGATACTTACAACATCACGTATAAATTAGCATGTAGAAATTATGGCTTGAAGCTCAAACTTGAATTTAGCTGCAAATATTAAAACATCACTTTTCAATTTATCAGCACACTGCCTTTTAAGTTTGATTCTGAAACAAGAATACTAAAACTAGGGAAACACACCAAGTTGAACAAATAGCAAAACTTTCCAAAAAAGATTCATTTTGTCTTTATGATATGAGTAGTGAGATAAAAAAAAGTTGACCAATTTCGTGATGGGCTTTGAGATCAGCCATGGCCATTCGTCTGGAAAATGCTTCTATACATTTGGAAATGTCGACTTAACATTGGAAAGGGGAAGAAGACACGCTGAAGCAGCAAGCCCATGGAAGAAGATGATGATATTGATGGTGCATAGTTTAAAACCAAATGAAAGATTGAAACTTTTTGGCTTCATTTGGTGGGTTTTGGAGATGGAAGCAAAGAGAACAAAAAATCACTTTACAATATTGTTTGACTATTAAATGATACAAACTAATTTAAAAATGATCATCACCAAATAACCAACACAAACTACAATTTTCATATTTCACGAAAATTTTCTTGAAGATTTCTTCCAAAATATTTACAAGAAAAGGATTTCATACTATTTTTTCTACAAATCTTATCGATAAATAATACCTTCGTAGATAATTAATTACCCTAAAATTTAAAATTTGCAGAAAATTTCTTATAATTTTTTTTTATAAAAAATATTCGTTGCAAATTATTTTATAAAAAGTATTCGTTGCAAATTTTTTTACCAAAAATATTTTGTAATAATTTTTCGTGTGAAAAAAATTCAATTTAAAAAATAATAAGTACTTTTTCTTGTAATTTAAAATCCGCAAATAAATTTCTTACAAATTTTAAGTAATTTCTTGAGAAAGAAATTCCCAACTATTTTTTTCTAGAAAATTGATTTTGTAAGTACATTTTTCTACTAATATATTTTATAAAATAATCCGTAAGAAGTTTTTTATATATTTTAAAAAATATGTAATTACTCTTTGGTGTTGTTATTTTAGTTTTTATATATTTTTTAAATGTAATTTTTTCTAATTTTAAATGTCCTCTCTATAGCAAGAATTATAGATTATAATGGATCAGTTTATTTGGAGGGAGCTCATTAATTTTGGTTGTTTTCTATTGAATGTTATGTAATTCTTCCTTAATGATTTCATATATTATAAGTGTTTAAAATACATAAAAATTTCATATAAACTTGACACTTATCATGCTTTAATTGATCATATATTGTAAGTAAATAACCCATTTTAGCTTATAATTACAAAATGAGGTACTAAAAAGAAGAAAAATAAGAAATTGATGATATTTTTATGATTTTGTAGCAATTTTTTGAAGAATTAAAAATGATGTAGCTGAGCTCCAAAATTCATGGCTGAGCTCTAGTAAGGCGGTCAAGAAATGCCTACAAAAATAGCATCCCAAAGCATGATATACACCACCATTCTTCCTTCTTTTTCCAAGTCAAAAGGGAAGAACATAAGCGTTATCAAGAAAGGAAGGATGACTTCTCCAAAGCTAGGAGTTAAATCTTTAGTAAAGATTAGAAAAAACCTCATGGAAGGAAGGAAAAATTACTTGCTCAAATGAAGTTAAACTCAATCAACAAGAGCTTCAAGACTTTGGAGTCAAATTCTTTCCAAAAAGAGAGAATGATGAGCCCATAACCCCTACCAAGGATGGAGGTACATGACACATGCTTAAAGAGAATAAACATATTTAGAAGAGGAGTTTCTTCACCTTCTTTTGATTTAGTTTTATCTTGACTTTCCTAAAGTTGATTCATGTTGACTTGACTTTGGTTGAGTTGACTTGGCTTAAGTTAACATATTGACTATTTGGTTGTTTGTTTTGTAGGAATAAGCTAGACCCAACTTGAAGAAGGATAACACTACTTGGAGTAAAGGAAAGGCTTGCACTTGAAACCACATATGCTAGGAATCTCTTTTGGAGAGCTTGAAGAGCAAGTTTGACCATCTCTTTTAGGAGGTCAAAGATGCTACATATGAAGGCTTGGAGATCAAGCTAAGGTTGTCTCCTTTTCATGACACCTTCTTTAGACCTAGTTTTTAGAACTTAATTTTGTGTTATTGCACATTTATCCTTAGCTTTATATTTTTGAAAGGAACCCTTTTCCACATTTATAAGAGGGATTCTCCTAGACTATTGCAAACGTAGTAAAATAATCTCTTTGTTTTACCTTTTGATATATTCTCCTTGGAATGTGTTCTTCACTAGTCTTATATTTAGCTAGCAACTCAAGTGAGTAGCTTTCCCTCCTCTTTAATGTCTTCCATCTTTTATCATCTTTCTTCCTTTTATGTTGATTTTAATTTGCATATATCATGTATTTGTGTCCTTATTTTGATTTTCTTGTTAAGTGAACCTCTCTTCTTCTCTTGAGCTATTAGAAGTGAATATTCACATCAAGATTATCTTAATGTGGACATCTTGTTAGAGCTTTCTTAATCATCATATATTGCTAATGCTAGAAAAGACTAACACACAATAGCCAATATAACAGTAGTTCCTTTGTATTATTATAATAGTGATGAAGAACAATCGCTGTTTTCTCCAATAAGTTCTTAAAAGTAAAAAACAACAATGCAAAATATAGTTAAAAGAAATTGCTATAAATGACGTCCAACTCCAGCAGTTATACTAATACACCACACCTGAAAGTGATTAATAAGAGAAAGTAAGAATAGAGTTCCAGAGAGCAGAAGAAGAGCACAGAAAAAAATTATCAACAAGAAAGTTCATACCAACATGCATGCCTTCGTCATTCCACACAGTCAAGTCTCGTAAATAAGTGTTTCTCTTTCCGATTCTTTTTGTTCTCCTTCAATCCCGTAAGAAAAGGATCTGTTGTAACAACAAGCTCCGATTCCATGTTTCTATTTTCCACTTCATCCCCCTAGTCTGTTACACCAAGCCATGCTTACACACCCCATTGATCAAGATATCATTCATAAATTAGCCTTTAAAAGGTCTTAAACTGTGGTTGCAGCCCCATAGTGTTAAGTGAATGACTCTGGTGTGATTGCAAAGACATCAAAAAACATGATACAGCGGTTGCACACTCCACAATAAAACCTTAATAATAGTGTCATTAAACGAGGTACAAATCAAGACTGCGTCTTACAGGTACAAGCAAACACATTCCACAATTTCAACAGAAAACATGTTTTACCTCCCTCGTTTACCCATAGGAAAAGTAGAAGCCAAAACACCATAAACAACCAAATTAAACATGTCTTGTCAACAAGACAAAGTAAACCCACGGAACAGAGTACTAATTACAATCTTATACAGGTCCAATAGCCAATTCACAAAAACCCAAATGAAAACAAATAACTCTACAAACAGAATTCCATTCTGATGCTGACATCTAAACCAGCATGTGAAACCTCTCGAACTTATATCTGCACATCAATAATTATTTTCAATTGGTAGAGCCACGGTTTCAAATGCAGCAGTTACAATTCCATTTGTCACTAGTAAAATTGCAGACACATTCAGTTAAAGCAGCCACATCGAGGATTTAACCAAAAGCACAACACCATAGTTCTGGATCACAGGCTAAACCATGGTAAAGTGACACAAAGAATCAAGCCACACAAAGAATGGAGAAGCCAAAATACCAAACTCATCAGCACAGATTGCCTCAGAAATAACAATGAAAAACATGAAATCAACGAGTCATTTTCATTTGAAAGGTAAAAAACACATTAATAAACTACTACGTGACCTGAATTTAAGAAAAAATGGAAAGATCTCTTGTTCTGTCATTCATTCACTCCAGTACTTCTCTTCAACCTCTTTCTCCTCTTCCTCCTCACTCTCCGATACACTCGTCTTGAAAGCAATCACATCCTCCGCCGCGGCGCTCCGAAACAACCCGATATCCACGGCGCCACTCACCATGTGATACCCACGTGACCTCATATCCCTCGCCCCATCAAACGCCGTGGCGAAGCCCGCAAGGTAAGCCCCGCTCTCGACGTCGTCGTTTCGGCTCTCCAACACCTTTCTCTCGGTCTCCCTTAACACCTCCCTCACCCTCTTGTTCCCCGGGTCCCACAAGTACCCCAAACTAGCGCTCAGATCCAACGGCCCCATTTGCACGCAGTCCACGCCGTCAACGGCCGCGATCTCGCCGGCGTTGGCCGCTCCCTCCTCGGACTCTACCTGGCACATGATCAGAAGCTCATCCAGGTAATTACCGATGTACCCATCGTCGAAGCCGTATTTCGAGGCACGGACGATGGGGTGGGCGGCGCCGCGGATACCGGCGGGGGGGAAGCGGCAAAAGGAGACGGCTTGGTGGGCCGATTGGGCGGTGTCGATCATGGGGAACATTATGCCCTGTGGGCCGAGGTCGAGGGCTTTCTTGGCCCACGCGGCGGTGGACTCCGGGACGCGGAGGATGGCGGCGGTGTCAGCGGCAGCGAGCGCGTGGAGGCAAGGGAGCGCGTCGCGGATGCCGCCGGGGCCGTGCTCCATGTCGACGACAACGAAGTCGTAGCCGGCGAGGGCGGCGATCTCGGCGAGGGTGGGGGAGAAGGAGAGGAGGAAGAGACCGTAGAGGGTGTCGCCGTTGCGTAGGCGGGACTTGAGGTTGAGCGGGGAGACGGCAGCGGCAGCGGAGGAGGGGAGGGATTTGGGAATGGGGAGTTGGGTGTGGAATTTTGAGGAAATGGATAGAGGGAAGGGTTGGAATTTGAAATTGGAAGGCGTTAGAAAATGTGATTTTGGTTTTTGGAGAAGGGAAGAGGGAGGGATGACGGTGGTAGCGACGGTGGTGGTAGTGGTCGTTATGCTCACCATTTTTGTGTTGCTTCTAGAGTCCACTCTAGTGTAGTGATGTCTCTGTCAACTTCTGTTTTTTTTGGATAGAAGAAGAATAAGGTGGGAAGAGTCATAAACTTTTTACCTATTAAATTTTACTTAAAATAAGAATATACAAGTAACTGTAACTTTGTTTATAGCTATATACATATTTGTATCACACCTAGCCGGATTCGCTAGCCAGCCAACACATGTTATCCTTGACCAACAACCCACATCGGACAAGGCTGGGGGACTGGTGTACCGTACCTAGCCAAACTAAAATCAAGTAAATAGTACACACGTCAAAACTGCATACTGCTTAGTACCCGGATACAACCAGCACTGGCCATCTAAGTAAGTAGCCGGCCAAAACCGACTACTTGCCTAGGAGGTTAACCTACCCCAACACACACCTCAGGAACCTGTTTTAGGGCCAGGCCCACT
>Ga0214542_1003870_pt1 | contig 30043 bp, 10 predicted proteins | sample CNSS1metaG_FD_160096 | JGI IMG/M metagenome (GOLD analysis project Ga0214542, IMG submission 160096) | Root nodule microbial communities from cowpea collected in UCLA plant growth center, Los Angeles, California, USA - CNSS1 | ecosystem: Host-associated > Plants > Roots > Nodule | place: USA...
TTTAATTTAAAGTTGAATTTTCTGTGAATGGGTCGGTTGGAATTTGAAAATTCTCGTGGTGTAAAAGCTAATAATGATTTTCTACTATGTATGCAGATACCTCCAAGAAAGAGGGCAGCTTCATATAGGTTTGTGATCAACTGATGTGTGGTGCTTGTGATCTATTTAGTGAATCTTTGGCATTATTGATTGTCAATGTACTCTACCTTTGTAAAGTAGTGGTGTTATTCAGTGTGTTAGATCTGTTTTATCACTTTTGCTATGCTTTTAATTACTGTGTGTTTCATTGGCTTTGTTAATGTTCTTTCTGAAGAAATTGATTTTCTAATTTTGCAAGTTGGGTGACTTTTTTTTGCTGCACTGGAGTGTGCGATTACTGGATTTTTATATTAGTGAAATTCATTTCAGAGCTGATGAATGGGATGTCAACAAATGGGCATGGGAAGGGATATTGAAAGTCACTAGCAAGGGAGAAGAATGCATCATAAAACTTGAAGACAAGAACTCGAGTAAGACCACATCGAATCTGCTTCTAATAGAATGTACACTTTTTTCTTTAATTTTTTTTTTTAATTTTTTGATGAAATATATAACTAGGTGAATTATATGCTCGGGCATTTTTAAGAAATGGAGAGCCGCATCCGGTGGAACCTGTTATTGACAGCAGCAGGTGGTTTTCGTAGACTGTTGATAGTTTAAGCTGTTTGTTACCATAACTTTTTGCACTTCAGAACTACTTATACTTATATATTCTGCAGATACTTTGTTCTTCGCATTGAAGAGAACATAGGTGAGTCAAAATATCTGCATATTTCTGTGCTTCTTCTCTTAATCATCTTATTCTCTATGCGCTGGGTAGCAGGGTAGGACTTGTAAAGGAAGTGTATAGTATCGTATAATGTAAGTAACTGTTTTGAAGTAATTTGAAATGATAAATTAGTTTCTACTTCTCAGAAAATAGAATAAAAATTCAGCTTGCTATGCTATCAATGTATGTATCAGTAATCATCGTCATGATCAATTATTTTGTATTTTTGTTTGTAAAAGCTTTGAGAAGCTTGCAGCTTGCAAGCATTTTTGTTTTGTTTTAGACTGATATCGGAAACTAGATTTTTCTGTTCACCTTTTGGGTCTTATGTGGATAAACTTATCTATAGGTACTGACGATAAGAAAATAAAATAAATTAAACTTTTTCCCATAACATAAAATCAACTTGTGCATTTCAACTTCTATAACTTCTCTTGTTTAGCTTTTTCAAAAGCGAATTTTAACTTGTGGGAGAAGTTTAATTCAGTTTACTTTCTTATTTTCTTTTCTTCTCTTCTCTTATACGTGTTCACGGAAAAAATTATCCAAAATAAGGCCTATGTAGTCTGTTTTTGCACAAATTGTCTCTAAATTCACTGCATTGATTGTCTATAAATTCCAGTTAATGACATGACCTAGTGGTCAGAATCTTGCTTTATTGCACTGATTGTATTAAAATATCACAAAATTTAAGAGTAAGATTTGGCCGAGATCATAATCTTGGTAGTTGGCCTTTCATGCTAATTGGCTCTCACTATCTTTTACCATTTCTCATTCTCTTTTCAACAGCCATAGGTTCTAATTTTTGGTCCATTTAACCTCATCGCTACTTCCTCTCATGGTACTAAGCTTACTTCTGTTTAGCATATTACTAAATTTACTTTTGAGTACTTTAAGTACTGTACTAACTTTTTCTTGTTTGGACATTTCAAGTTGGAAAGACTGTTGACTGTTGACTTATGATCAGGCTTTATATAATGCATAGTTTTGTTTTGGTAGTTATGCTGCTCTCTCTTTCATATTAGAGACGAAGTTTGATCTTTATCACTTGAGAATCATGTAGGTGGTCGCCTCCGACATGCTTTTATTGGCATAGGATTCCGAGAAAGAACGGAGGCTTATGACTTCCAAGCTGCCTTACATGATCATATGAAGTATCCTCCATCAAATATATTTATTAGATTTATTATTTTTATTACATATATCTCGTGATCTCATCATCTGCAAAACTTGGCAGCCTTTAAACATTTTTTTTATTCATTCTGGCTTAGAGGACGGAGGTCATTTTTAACAAATAGAAAGCATGTCTCTTCCTAAATTTTTGAAAGATATCTTAATAAAAAGAAAACTGCTGAGGAAATGGAACAACATTACCAGCAAACTTCCTCAGTTGATTACAGTCTGAAAGAAGGAGAGACTCTTGTGCTGCAAATTAAGACCAATGTATGAAATTCTGCATTTTTCTCCTGTGAACGATGCCGTTTTCTTTTTTCAGCACATTATCTTTATTAATTCCTATCTTTTGCATGCAGAAATGTGACAGCAGTGTGAAGTCCAAGTTTTTTGAGCAGGGTCTGAACAAATCCCCAGAAGAAAGGAATGGAAAAAAAGAATCTCTAACTCTAACTAGTCCTAGGTTGTTACCACCTCCTCCAGCACCACCTTCACCTGTTGTCAGCCCGCAGAAGTCTCCGACAGACTCACCTACAAAACTCAGCCTTGATAAGACTTTTAGTGCTGATACTCCCAAAACGGTTAAAGATGACCCAGAACACCAGAATTCTCCTGAAGATCAAAGCACACAGGATGTACCAGATGATGATTTTGGCGATTTCCAAGCAGCAGGTTAAGCTGTCCATCATCGTGTGGCTTGAATTGGTGATGGTTAGGAAACATGCAAAATCGTTGATTCGTTGAACGTCTTCTTTATACCACAGACTTCTAATTCAGCTTGGAGATTCAATTATGTCCTTCCAGTCAGGAAGAAAGTAAATCCTACATAGCCTCCAACAAAACATCATTAAAGAATCAACCTATATATGCTTTGTTATCGGTGATTGTTTAGTTACTATGCGGGCTACTACTACTATGAGAGTTTTTCCTTCATCTTGAGTCACTTTATTTCTGTTTTGTGCTATGTTTATATCTCAGAGTTGGGATACCTCAATAGTTATTTGATGGTAGTACATCCTAAACTGGGTTCATAGCTTTGTTGATAGCATAATTTCTGTTATGATGAATGAATCAGATTGAGTGTTTATGAACGTTGATTTGTTCCTTATATGATAAAGAAAATGAAACCCAGGTAACAGAAGCTGTAGTGGTGTCAAGAATGTGAAAACTTGTTACAGGCCAGGGTAAATGGACACCAATATACTTTGTGGTTGCTGTACACCGAAGCTATATGCTTTATAATAGGACTTGAATCCTCTATTATTTATAACAATAGGAATGGAGAATAATGAAAATGATGAATTATTATTTATTCCATTCTATTACTTATCCGTTATTTTTCTCTAAATTTTGAGTGTACTTGATGGAATAAATAAAACTATTACTTTTACATCCCTAATTAATCTGTTTCATTTTTAAACAACGAAATCAAATCTTATCCTATTCTGTTATAAATTATCCAAACAATAAAGGGCTTTTCGGCCTAGAAGGATTTTTTTCCCCATTGAAGAATGAAAACAAGAAATTTGATTAAATAGAAAATAACTACTTAACAATCCAAGTGATACACATATAATAGGAGAAAAAGTTTTTTTTCATTTATTATACTTTAAATATTCTTTCATCCGAACGACATTAATATTTTATCAAATATATTTTGATCATTGGAAAAAAAAAACATTGAGTAAGATATTTTCCCGAAATTTGCAGTGCTAGTTGAAATATTGGTAAACATATAAGAACAGATGTTTTATCCTTAAAAGTTCAGTAATTTAACAAACTTTGTTGTTAAATTTGCAGAAAGTCAACTTCGAAACTAGTTGCAGTATCTTCCCTTCTCTGAAAGAGGATAACTACTTATCTTTTTGTTTTTACACAATTTCCAAATCATGCCAATTTTGAAACAATAAATTCAATCTCCGACTACAATGTCCTTCGACCTTCGTAATGGAAAAATTCGCTTGCGAAAAGCTTGGATAAAACCACAACAAATGTTTGATATTTTTTTTTTACAATCTGAAACTCAGTACATTATATTGACAAGCCAATTCATGCACATAAACTTTTTTGATGCAATTGAAAAGCCAATTCGGTCATTTGTAAATTTGAAAATAATAACTTTTCGATAAATAAATGTTTTACCTTTTCTATATACACACACAAATAATCATATAAGAAAGTAAAAAAAACGACAAAGTAAACCAATAAAACAAAATAGTAGTACAAAAAGGTAACAGTTATGGTATGGTTGGTGAAAAAATGAAGCTGGGGTCCACTCAGATAAAGTGAACAACAATGATCAGAAGCTAACATAGGAATCGGAATCCACATGTCAATCTTAAGGCTCAGTGGAGCTGACCCTATTTACCTTCTCTCTCTCTCTCTCTCTCTCTTCACAGTGCTCTTCTTCTTGGTTGCAATTTCTCTTCAATTTTACTACTTTATCCTTCTCATGACTTCTTCAGTCACACGCTGATACTGCTCTTGTTTCTGTGCGCGTTACAACAAGTAAATACTCTTCTGGTTGCACTTTCTTGTTTTTGTCACCACCCTTTTATTTATTTCAGTAATATTTTAAATGGGTTATGTGTTCTAGTTACAAGTTGGGTTTTTGTTCACAAATTTTGCTAGTGATTGTTTTTGAGGGATAGCCCCTTTTTTGGTGGAGGAGAGGGTGTTCTGTTTCATTTTAACCGTTCCTTTGACATGTTTGTATTCTTTCCTTGTTTATGGTGATTTTTATCTGCTTAACTTTTCATTCTGTTTTGTTTAAGAGAAAATAGTTAATAGTAACGGATTTTCAAACAGTGAGATGTAATATGATTTTGCAGAATTATGAACGAGGCATAATGTTTATAGGATGCTAGTTTATTTTTACAGGTCGCGGTTGAGTTTGGCACTGTAAGGTAGGAACCAGTTGAATGATTATTCAATAAATGTGTTCTGAGATGGGATTTATCTACAATGCATTTTATGCTGTTATAATATTACTCTCTGATCAATGTACATTTAGTGAGGCTTTTCGCTGGGTTTTTTTTCCTTGATTTGTTTGCAGAAGATAATCAGGTTGAACGGCCTTCAAGTTCAATTTTTTGTATCCTCTCTCATATCGGACATACAGGGATAGCTCTAGTTACTGTTCCAGTTAGTGTATTGTGATGGCTATGGGTGTAAAATGCATAACATGGGTTGGTAACATGTTCCAGAAGTTTGAGGATATTTGTGTGGATGTGGACGACACAGTGTTTGAGGTATACCTTTGTCATTGTTTATCCTTAACCTTTGAATATGCATGTTCATAGTTTCAAATGAGGAATCTGGAAAGATTAATCTTAATTCTTCCACTGCAATTAGTAGAGTTGCAGCTTTTCATCTTTGATTTGTGTGTCCAAAGTGTTGTGCCTTTAGTGTTTGTTAGTTTAGTTGCCACATATATTATGAAACTGAGAGTTGAATCATGAGAGCCACTGTTATTGTTAAATTTGTTTGGTATTTATGGGAATCTGTGATAACTTTTCTGAATTTCTTTTGTGTATGATTTATAGGAAACTGTTAAGTACTTAGGGAATCATATGCAGACTGTTGGGGAAAGTGTTAAAAAGATCTGTTCAGAAGTCATGGAAGATTTACGTCCTCTACCTTGTGATTTGGATGAAACATCAGTCTCTGAGATGCATATAAATCAAAATTCTGATGCTGGTTTAGCTGAGAAGTCTTTTGAAGGTTCCAGGAATGTAACTGTAAATGATGGTATCAACCAAACAACCGATGACTCAAGGATCAGTGATGATGTTGATAATGATGTAATCCATGCCGAATCCTGTGATTCTAATGCTTTGTTTGTTGCAGCTTCAAGCTATTCTGTCAAAGGGTACAACAAATCAAACCTCGGTGGTGATGAACAAGATAAAAACATGCCTGCATCCAAGAGTGCCTGTGAAATCACTTCATCAGAAACAGATACACGCAATACATCACAATTATGTGAACTCTCCTGGATAAAAGAAAATCATGCAGACACTGTTTCAAAGCCAACTTTCTCTGAATCAGTTGCCATTGCCTCTTTAGCTGAATGTTGTAATGAAATTGAAAATACAAGTACTAGAGAAATCTCCGATGATCTAGAATGGGATGAATCAGCTGAAGAGAAAGAAAAGCATAGTAGTTCAAATTCGTGTGTCTTGTTTGTAGATTCATATGGTTAGTATTTGAGTCTCTTGGCTGAAGTTTCATTTTTTCCTGTTGATAACTTGTAGCTTCTGAGGATTAAGGATTAACTGTAACAATTGTATTAATTTTCTGGTAGGGGTCAGAACATATCAGCCTGACAATTATTCTCACCACACAATCACTGTATCTCATTCCATTAACTCATTCAGATCATTCTGATATACTTTCTTAGTTCAGGTGTCAATTCAGTCATGTGAAGTAGAAACATATGATTGGAATATTTTGTTCTTTTCAAAGTCTTCATTGGCATATAGATTCAGCAACTCTAAACCTGTTTGCAGTAGATTTTGTTTTCAAGTGTTGGACATATAAAAAAAAGTCTATGTAGAATCCCTATGTTAACATTCTCAAGGCACAGGAAATCATTCACTTTCATGATATTTTTTAGCTAATGTTAACTGACACATCTTATTATTTAAGAAATCACAGAAACATGGGATTTGGATGAACCAAAGATTGGTGGTACTGTTGCTGAGCAAGGCCATAAAACCGTGCAACAAGATGATGAATTGAAGCTTGTGGAAAGTTGTGTTATGGTTACTAGAGATGAAGTTCAATCAGTTCTCAATGCAGAGGGTAATCTAAGAACTAGCAAGGTACACATACTCCTCCTCTCTCTTTTCTTTGGAGCATATTAAAGCTCTAACATGTTTATTCCTTTTTCTCATGTTTGAAGAACAAGAAGAGACAACCCTTTTTGTTATCCAAGAAGGCTGCAAGGAGGCAAGAGTATGAAGAGCTTGCAATGTTGCATGGAAACAATGAAAAAGATGATTTTGCAGAGAGTTTATGTGCAACTTTACAGAATGATCACAAGAAACTACTACTTCCTGATATATCTGAGTCTGAGTGGGAGGTTCTCTAAATAAAAGGAATGATTAAGTTGTGTAGATACACGACCAACCCTACAAATATTTCATCCACTTCTTAGTCCTTATGAAGGAGATTGAGATGCTGTTCTATTGCATTCCCTACAATACCTAGTATGCTACCACAACTACTTTCCTATGATGTTTAATGTCCCATTTCCAAAATTCACACCACCACCCCACTTTGTTTTTCAGCTTCAAATAAAAAGTAACACAGAAAGAAGCCTTAGTTTGATCATTGAAATGTGAACCTCCACATAGAGTAGTTAAAGTAGCTTGGACCAGTTATATATGGAGCACTGAATGCAGCATATTGTTTTTCTCATTGAAAATGTTCTCTTGTTTCATTTCTAACTTCTCATACAGAATGTCTATATATCTGAATAGGATTTCATGTGCTTTTTCATTAATGGTGAATTTTCTGTTTCTTCTTTTCATTTTTCAACATGGTAGTTCGTTTTTCATTAATGGTGGTGCAAAAATAACCATGCCCTTTTGAATATTTAATTAGAGATTTGTTTTTTAAGCCATTGTGAATGAAAAGTGAGATCTAGAGAGAGGTTAATCTGTTAAATGAGTTCCAGATATATAACTGAGTTTGTAAATTGAAAAAGTAGTGAAGATTAATTTGGTTGATGAAGATGTGGTGGTGTTTCCTGAATGGTTGTGTGGTACATATTGATTCCCTTGCTCCTCGGTAAAGAATTGTGTAATGGACTCTATCTGGTTCTTATAGGGCACATGTTCTTCATTTGAAAAGAAGGGAAATGAAAAGAAAACATTTTTATTAAGATATCATTTTATTTGATTTTTTATTAATTGTATTTTATTATTATTTTGCATTTTATAATTAAAAAATTAAAATTTGTAAAGCAAAATCTGCAGCCATGTATGATCAATTATGGGTCAATCATGGAGATTATGTTGTGTTTCAATTCACTCTCTTTTATTCATATGTCATGTTATCTTTATTCTCTTTCAAACCACTTCTTTATTTTTTTGACTTTAAACCTAATAAGAGGTTATCTATATAATTTGAGTTATCCGAACTAAAAATAAAAATCTTAAATTAGAGGATAAATTTAAAATTTTAAAGTTTATGGAGTATTTAGAGATGACAAATAAATTCATCGTCGTTGCCCCCGAACTCACCATGTTTTGACGGAAATCCACACATTGATTAGGTATGGAAACTTTTCGACTTTTTCTTCAAGGTATAGGATGTACATATCCGCCATGTCCCCATCTCCATACCCGCCAAAATACCCATCATCGTCACGTTCCCGTTTAAATTATTAAAATATTTATAGTCAATTAAGTATATATATATATATATATATATATATATTAATACACATTTTCTATTTTTTATTTATTCTAATTGTTTGGTTTGTCATAATTCACATCTCTAATATATTTTTCATCTTCATAACATTTATGCAATTATGTTCAAATGATGTATGTCATTTAAATATTTTTTATGTCTCACATTTGAATATTGATTTTTTTTCATATTTTTTTATTTATTGTATATTTTCATTTCTTATGAGAACATTTAATTTAACACTTTTAAGTGTTGAATAACATAAATCTTTAATTTATTAGGTAATATAAAAATTTTATTTGCTTTACTTTATTATTATTAATTTTTGTTTGATTTGAAGAACTATTTTATTTTGCTAAAACAATTTTTCTTATTTCTTAATCATTGAGTATGTTGATATTTGAAAAGTTTTCTTAGATCTCTAGAGTATTTTCATTTTATTATACCCTTAATTATATATTTGTTTTTCTTTGTGCAATTTCGTTTAATGGTCTTTCAAATTGTTTCTAAGACACACATTTAATAATTTTTTAATATTTTTATTTGTTGTTTATTTTTATAATATAAAATACTATTTTGATACATTTTATATAATTATTTTTTAATTTTTAACTCATTATCATACTTAAATTTTGTTACTATAATTATATAAATAAATTTTATTTACTATAATATAAAATCTTAATGTAACTGCCACAAATTTTTTTTATTACCATTTGACATATATTGAAGTTCAACATATAAAGATACAATATCTAAGTTAAAATTTTATTATTATTAGTTTAATATTTGTTTTTTGTGTTATTTTGATCAAGGGATGTATTGTAACTTTTACCAGTGTCTACAAAAGAGATTCATTATAATTGTATAAATAAACTTTATTACTATAATATAAAATTGTAATGTAATCGCCATGATTTTCCTTTTATCACCATTCAACATATATTGAAGTTCAAAAGGTATAAATACAATATCTATGTTAAAATTTTATTATTATTAGTTTAATATTTGTTCTTTGCGTTATTTTGATCAAATGATGTATTATAACTTTTATTAGTGTATAAAAAAAGATTCATTAGAATTTAAAAATTGAAGTATATTACTTGAAATATATTTTAATTTGAATATTTGTTTTCCTTTTATATATTTTTTTAAAATTTTAAATTTTATCAATTATAATTAGTTAATGTTTGCAAATTTAATAGATGTTTTGGTTCTCATGAAATTCTATTTGGTATTGTAATTTGAAATGTATACAATTATAATATATTTTCTTTCTAAATATTTGATATCGAATAAACAACCTTCCTATTAATATTGAGTATTTAATAATATTATGTTTTCTTTGCCGTAATTTTTATTATTTTATAAAAATTAATTAATTAATATTGAAATAGTAAGAAAACTGGTACAAGTATGGGTATGAGTATATACCCGTTACCTGGTAAAGATGGAGATGAGACAAAAATTTAATACTCATTAAATTTAGATATGAAAATGATTAGGTTGGGGAGTAGGTCCTGGAGGAAGTTATAGACACTTTTCCATACTTTGTGTCTGGAGTACTTCACTTAATTTCCTCTGCAGTATTGGGCTTTGGCGGTATTTATCATGCACTTTTGGGACCTGAGACTCTTGAAGAATCTTTTCCATTCTTTGATTATGTATGGAAAGATAGAAATAAAATGACTACAATTTTGGGTATTCACTTAATCTTGTTAGGAATAGGTGCTTTTCTTCTAGTATTCAAAGCTCTTTATGAATTTTTTGGATGGAAATAGGTATATGATATCGAAATCCATCCCCATCCCTCTCCCCTGCCCCATCGTCATTCATAAGAGTGTTGGTTGAAACTATAGAAGTGCAAGAAGAAGTTGCTTAATTACTTCACAGGTTTCTTTAAAAGTTTTGGGTCAATTAAAAAGGAAAATTGTTTGTATTTTTTTTTTCTAAAACATGTTGAGAACTTGGAATGACAAAACATTGTAAAAAAAAAATTAAGTGTATATATGTATATATTATACTCTTTAATAAAAATTAATAAAAATGTAAGAATGAAAGAATGTAAATATTTGTAATTAGGGAAGTCAAAATACGTGCACAGATTTTCTCCGGATGTATAAAAAAAATAATATAACAATAATAGTAAAAAACAGAAACAACAAATTGAGTGTAAATAGGATAACAAAGTAAAAACATTATTATTATGTCAAGACAAAAATAATAATGATAACAATTAATCATTATTATTAACGAAATTATTATTACTAGCGTATACACATGCACGATAACACATGTGTATACATTATTTAAATATACGTGATATTAGTAGGTGATAATATTATAATGTTATTAAGTTAATATATAAACTAAAATTATATTTATTAAAAATAAAGTAAAATATATCAGAACAGATGAAAGAATAATCATTGATAAATAAAGAAGAAAAGAAGAAGCAAAAATAGCTGATTTTATAAAAAAATGGTAAAAATAACGGTCAATTTTTAAAACTTTAATAAATTATTATATTTAAAGGGTAAAATTGGTATTTTGAAATGTGGACACAAAAAGAAGAATCTCCTTTTATATATTGTTATAGATTATTATTATTATTAGTATAATAATAATAAAATTAATAATACTAAAAATATCAGCATTAATAATAAAATTATTTAGTATTAATAATAGTAACAACAATAAAAGTATTATTATTATTGTAAAATAAACTTAAAAATGTGTTTTTGATTTTTATTAAAGGCTAAATTAGTTTTTGATTCGTTTCATACTAATAGATCATCTATTAAATTCTGAAAAATACAAAATTAATAAAATCTCAATTTAATTTGATTATTTTTTAATATTTTTGTAATTGATGAATAAGGTGAATTTACTTGCAAATGAATGAAATAGATAATACATAAGTGATAAAAATATAGTAATTTTTATTTCATGCAATATATAATTTTAATTTTAAATTTCAGATATATCATAGTATTATGCAATTTGAAGTTATACAAAAAATTATAAGTAATATTTATCTACTAAAAAAGATGTTGAAGTAAACAATTATGTGATTTTTAAATATACATGTGACTTTTATTTGAAAAACGGGCTGTATAAATTTTGCTGGTTTTAGGTTTTATGACTTTTACTTTCTGCACCAGCGATCTTTTCGCACACCATCAAACTTTCAAAATGAGCATTGAAAAAGTAACTTCCGGATTAGATATTTCGGAAGCTTTCTGGAATTTGTAGAACATCAGTTTTAGAACGAAATTTTTCGGAATAGAAATTTTTAGAACAAAATATTCAAAATGTAATTTTCGAAATATATGAAATTTATTTTGGAATGAAATTTTTGGAGAAAAACTTTTCAAAACACATATAATATCCTCTTGGATGAGTTTTTCAGAATATCCTACGGAAAAGAACTTAATGAACCCATGAATTATGTTTCGGAAAAAAACTTTTCAAAATGGTTTTTTCTTTTCTACATTTTCTCTTTTCTTATTCTTCTGTTGTGTTTTTCCCTCTTATTTTTTCTCTGCAATAGCAGGACAACGGCGGGGGCAGTGGAAGCTACAGCAGTAGTCGTGTCGTGGTGTAGTGAAGAGTGTTTGAATTTTTATATTATGGGAATGAAACTAATAATTGTGGGAGTGCAGTAAGTAATGAAGGAAGCAATACCTTATTGTATATGTGTACATATTTAATATGTGTTGGGGTTACAAAATCAAACTCGATTTGGCCCAAAAGGCCAATTATGTCTTTAGGGTAGTTGCTTCCTCACCTCCTTTTTTTTCTTCCTACGTCCCCGTAACCGTCTAAATAACCATATTGTCCATGGCTATTTTTAGGACAATAAGTAATTATCTTTTTAGGAAAGTAAATAATTATTTGGATGATATTCACTTTGATAGAAGTGTATCAATTTGATATTCGTAAATAAAAAAGTGTCAATTGCGTTTCTATTTTTTAAAAAATGTCTTAATTAGGTCCCTTTTAGAAAAAAATTAATGTCTTTAACAGCATGTCACGTGTCACTTTCTGGTTTTTTTAATTTGATTTTTTTTTTTGCAAAACATTTTTGTTGCCACATGTCAAGTCCCTGTTGTGACACGTGACAATGTCAGTGCAACGTGTGATAAATGTTATTGTATTGATTTCAATTTAGTACTCATATATAACTCATTGTTTCAATTTAGTCCCAACTTTTCTATCTTTGGTTCAATTTTGTTCCAATTTTTGTTAATAATTGAAGTATATATATGGATTATATATGGGTACTAAATTGAAACAATGACACACACACACACACACACACACACACACATATATATATATATATATATATATATATATATATATATATATATATATATATATATAGATAATAAATTGAAACCAGTATAATGATATTTGTCACACATAACATTATCCTGTCACGTGGCACTGACATTGCCACGTGTCACAACATGGACTTGACACATTCTTACCAAAGTAGATATCATCTGAATAATTAAACTTAAATTTTAATACATTCTAAAAAGTGTAATATAGAAATACATTTATAATTGTACTATCTATAATACATTTTTATAAATTCAGATGCATTCCCTCTTTCTCTTACTTTGTTGTCATCCCACCTTAGTTCTCTCATGAAAGAAAGAAGATATTTTAGCTTGCCAATGTGATTTTTTTGAAAAAAAAAAAATCATTGAATCTATTTTCAACCTAAATCTTTTATCCTTGTTCTTTCTTTTCATTAACAAAAAAAATGTTAAAAATAGTGTCGATCCTTTATATAAAATTTTATGTTAAAAATAATGTCAATCCTTTATATATGAGTTAGATTTATTTTTTACTGATATTAATACTAATTTTATTAAAAAATTTTGAAAAATACATCACTTCTCAAAAGTTATGAATATATATATAAAATTTTGACAACAAGTTGATTTTTGTGAGTTGAAGCGGGTTTTAATTTCTATATATATTTGAAGGATATATAGATGCATTTATGATTGAACTGAAATAAAATTAAATATTATTTCAAAAAAGATAGCAATTTTAGCTATAATTGATGTAGAGAGACAAGATTTCCTACTAATTATGGGTGTAACCAACACAAACTTTGTCGTTGCACGTCTCAATTCTTCTTCACCCTGCACTAACTAAAATGGACAATTAATTTATGCGAAAACTTGTTAGAAACGTTGATTTGATACCTTCCCCAACTTATAATTGTCCACATTCTTCATATCACGTAAATTTTTTTTAAATATTATATCTGATTAAAACTTCACCTTTCTTTTTAATAGTATTTTATTCAGTAATTTAATTTACTGCTCAAAGTATTTCTTTTGAATTAATTATTTTTTCAGAAGAACAAATTAATTTACCAATTTTTAATTTTCGGATATTGATACCCACAATATCAAATGACCAACTTTGAATTTTATATGAACTGATTAGCCATTACATAACTCTTCCCCTTTTTGTGTAATACCTCATGCTATCGTCAATAACTCAACATGTTCTCTCTTTTTTAATTGTTTTATTTTTTTGTAAAATAATAAAAGTTGTTATGCTTCAAGTGAATAGAATATCTTTGGGAGAAAAAAGGGCTTTTATTCATAATCAACAAAAATATGCCTCTTTTGATAAAAAAATGTAACTTTAAGTGCGAATTACTTGACCACCTAATCTCCATTAATTCTAAATGCCATAAAGCACATAACTTTTCTTAAGTACAAAGTTAGGTTCATCAATGCACATTTTTATGGCTGCCATTATTGACCCATGAAAAAGAAAGGAGAGAAGAAAGAGAAGCAAAACAACATGTGGGGAAAAGGCAAGCATCTCTAAATTACTCATTCAAGAAGCAACTTGGATTGGAATTTCATGTACATGGGCCTAAACCTTTTTCTTCACATGGCCCACATAGCCCAATTAAACTTCATTTTCTTGTGCAAGGGAGATTCCACATTACCCTTGTCAACTTCTAAAAGCTATTATTGGGTTTTGATGAGAAGAAACAAGTGCAATCAATTAATTAGTTATTTGGTTGGATTATATTATAAGCACGTTATAAAGTTTTGAGAGTTGGTTTGAAGGGTATATATGCTACTTTGCTCCAAAGAAAACAACAACATCCTTAATTAAAGTAAAAGGACCTACCAAAAGAAGGTGGTGGATGCATGTAGTGGCGGCCTAAAGCTACAAAACGTGACAAGGATGTTCATCATAACCTATGGCTTCAAAACTCTTAGTTTTTCTTCCTAAGATTGCAAGTGGATAAAACAATCGAATTTTATAAAATTCCATTGCCAAGAGGATAAGGTTTTTGAAAATTTATTTGTAAATTACGATGAGAATGGAAGATTTATCAATAATGGAACCTAAGTTAGACACGTATGGGGACTTGACATTTCTTTCAACTTAAAAGTTTGTGGTTTTAATTTCTTATATGTTAATATAAAATTCAACTTTTTCATTTCTATTGTATTTGAAACTTAAATTAACACTTAGATTTTTACAAAATATAGATATAATTTATTTTTTACTTGAATAAGATCCTTGTAATTTAAAAAAAAAAAATCAATGTGATTCATTTTGGTACATCAACGTCATTCTTACCATTTTATCCATAAAATTGAACAATAAACTAAAAAAAAGTGATTGTATTAGCATATATCAATTCATCACATCTTTTAAATGATATCTAACATTAACAAAAATAGAGATAATAATGGACGAGATAGGAATGAGTTTTGCTATTTCATATCCATCCATCTCCATAGAAAAAAATTCATTTTCATCCCCATACCTAAATCTAAAGGGTATCAAATTTTTGTCTTATCCCCTATCCAACGGGTAACAGGTGTATTCTGGTACCTATAACCGTACATGTTTTCTTACTGTTTTAATATTAATTAATTAATTTTTATAAAATAATAAAAAATTATGATAAAGGAAACATAATATTATCAAATATTCAATATTAGGAGGGTGGTTATTTCTTCGATATAAAATATTTAGAAAAAAAATTATAATTGTATATATTTCAAATTAGAATACCAAATAAAATTTCATGAAAACCAAAATATTTATTAAATTTGTAAACATTAATGGAACTTAAAATTTAAAAATATTTTTTAAAATATAAAAAGAAAACAAATATTCAAATTAAAATATAATTTAAATGTTTGTTTACTTCAATTTTTTAAATTCTAATGAATCTCTTTTTATACACTAATAAAAGTCATAATACATCACTTGATCGAAATCATTCAAAAAACAAATATTAAAAAAATAATAACAAAATTTTAACATAAATTATATATCTTTTGAACTTCAATATATGTTTAATGGTGATAAAAAAAATCCATGGCAATTACATTAAATTTTTATATTATAGTAAATAAAACTTATTTATACAATTATAGTGACAAAATTACAGTATGATCACTACAAGAAAATGTCTCATTAACAACAAATTTTAGAGACAAAAAATTGTTAGTCACTATAGTGACGAATTTAAATACCAATTTACAAAATAAAAAATTATTGGTCACTAAAATAGTTACTATTATGAATAAAAAATTATAATTGGTTGCTAAATTGACCACTAATTAATTAATAACCAATGTTTAATGACCAAATTTCTTCAGTAGCTAAAACTTTGGTAGTTAAATTTTAGAAACCAATTAGAGACTACTTATAACTTTTTATTCATAATAGTAACTAGTTTAATAATCTATAATTTTTTATTTTGTAAATTAGTATTTAAATTGGTTAGTAAAGTGACTAATAACTTTTGGTCACTAAAATTTGTTATTAATGAGACATTTTCGTGTAGTGAATTGATAATGAGTTAAAAAATAAAAAATAATTATATAAAATATATCAAAATAATATTCTACATGATAAAAATAAACAACAAATATTAAGAATTATCAAATGTGTGTCTTAGAAACAATTTGAGAGATTATTGAATGAAATCGCACAAAGGAAAATAAATGTATAACTAAGGGTATGATAAGATCAAAAATACCTTAGAGATCTAAGAAAACTTTTCAAATATCAACATAGTCAATGATTGAGAAATAATGTAAATTGTTTTAGCAAAACAAAAAAGTTATTCAAATGAAAGAAAAATTATTAATAATAGAGTAGAGAAGATAATTTTTTTTTTCTGTTACCTAGTAAATGAAATATTTATGCTATTAAACATTTTAATTGAGAGTGTCAAACATTCTCAGGTGAAAGGAAAATATACAATAAATAAAAATATTTAGGTTAAATTATACCTTTGGCCCCCATTTTCGTAACAAAATATCAATTTGGTCCCTCAATTTTTTTTTATCTCAATTTGATCCTATTTTGGGAAATTTGATACAATCAAGTCCTTTCCGTTAGTGGTGTAGTAACGACCTTAAATGGGGTGTCACGTGTCAGTTACTGATTTTTTTGAATTTTTTTGAATTTTTATTTATTTATTTAAAATTCTTTAAAAAATAAAAAATTTGCCATGTGTCAAGCTGACATCGTACCACGTGGTAGTGATAGTACCACGTGTCACTATTATGCCAAGTGTCATTTCCCTATTCTCAATTTGGTATCAATATTTTAATTTTTGTCTCAATTTAGTCTCAATTTTTGTAAAAATTGTGCAATTTTGTCCCTCTCCAAATTTAAACCAAATTTAATTTCTATATAAATGTGCACAAATATTTCTATCAAAATTGATACTTGAAGTAAATATTTTTAACAAGATTAAGTTTATTTTAATTTATATTTTACATTAAAATTTATTTAAAATTGTTTTAAAGTTTTTAATAGAAAATAATGCTAATAACAAAAAAAAAAAATCATAAATTATATTGATATTTTATCACATCATACTTTAATATTTTTTTATTTAAATTTATATTTTAAATAATTGTATATTTTAAATAATTGTATATTTTTAAAATGTGTAAAATTCAATAGTTTCTATACAAATGTGTTAGATGGTGTAAAAAGAATAATTATATAAATTTAAGAAAAAATAACTAGTTTATGTAACAATAAAAAAAATTAAAATTTGAAAACAATTTTAAGTAAAATTGAATGTGAAACAAATTTAAATAAACTTAGTTTTGTTGAAAATATATAATAAAAATATCAATTTGAATAAAAAAAATCAAATTTAATATAAATATTTGTATAACATTTATATAAAAGTTTAATTTTTGTTTCAATTTGGAGGGGGACGAAATTGCACAATTTTTACAAAAATTAGGACTAAATTGAGACAAAAATTGAAATACAGGGACCAAATTGAGAATGAAAAAATGACATCAGACATAATTGTGACACGTGGCACTGTCACAGCCACATGGCAAGATGTCAGCTTGACACGTGGCAAATTTTTATTTTTTTTTAAATTTTAAAAATAAATAAATAAAATTTCAAAAAATCTAGAAAATGACACGTGGTACCCCATTTAGCAATGTTACTACATCACTAACGGAAAGAACTTGATTACATCAAATTTTCCAAAATAGGAACCAAATTTAGATAAAAAAATTGAGGGACCAAATTGATATTTTGCTACGAAAATGGGGACCAAAGGAATAATTTAACCAAATATTTAAAAAGAATAGAAATATTTAAATGTGAAAATAAAAGATATGTTGGAGATGTGATTGAATTTCATGACAAACCAAACAATTAAAAGAAAAAAAAAGTGTATATATATATATATATATATATATATATATGATTACTTAATCAATTGTGAATATTTTAATAATTTAAACGATAATGGAGATAGAGATATAGTGAAAACGGGTATTATGACGAGTATATGGATGAGAACGGGGCAAATACATCCATATACCCATTTTTATACCAATTAAAAAAGTCGAGAATTCCTTATACCGATAATGTGAAATTTTTTTATCAAAACATAAACAAGTTTGAATAATACATATAATATAAGAATAATTTTATTTGTCATCTGTAAACAAAAGAGATTGTTTTTTTTTACTATAGAAACCACATCGAGTAAAAAATATATAGGAAGAAAACATTAAATTCATATTATAAATAGAAGAGAAAAAATGCTATTAATCTTTATTTTGAAATGATATTAGATTAATACTCCACTAAATAATGATGATTTTTTGTTATTGAGAAAAGAAACATTAACGAGGGAGAAAAGGAAATTTGAAGTGGATAGAGTGTTTTTTCTTTGGAAATTTGAATCCAAGTTTGAGACGCTGGTCGTGCATGGATTGTGTGGATATGAATAAGAAGGTTGAAGAATTGAAGATTGAAGAGTGAAGGAAAGACGTGACACGTATGGTGGCTAAAAGGCTCCAACCACTGAATTCTCGTGTTGGTTAGAGGCTCCGTGACACCGATTATTCATCAAAGTTCAAACAACAAATCAGAAGGAACTCGTTCTACTCAATACGTATTTCCATTAATACCATTTCATACACCTAAAAACTCCTATTCCTCTAAGATACGTATTTCCATTTTTCACTCTTTTCTCATTCTACATCACATTTTCTTCTTCCATACACTTTTACACACGCTCACTTTCAAAAATGTGCTTTATCATCAATTACTTTCTCACATATTAATATAAAATAAGAAAAATAAATATGATGCTATGTTTTGATTTCCATTAGACCTGTTAATTTTATTTATTAATTTACATATATACATGTGGTGAGTTGATGAAAATGTGTGTCTTGCTTTTTTCTACTTTTCAACAACACTGCCAACTAAGTTTCCACGTGTAGCACACAAGTAGGATGAACTTTCCTATTTTCAAATATTTTCCTAGATTCGTCGTGACTGATTAAAAAATAATTAAATTCATTACAAATATTTTGTAATTTTCTCATGAATTCATATAATTAATTAATATGATGATGACTAAGATCGATATTGATTTGTAGACTCATATGTCTCTCACCCACGACTGTTTTAGTATAATTTGTGTTGGTCTTCACTAAAGATAAATTTATATGCACCGAGAACTGTACGTGCAATATATATATATATATATATATATATATATATATATATATATATATATATTTAGAAGAAAATATTTTATATATTATAGATGTAGTTGGAATGTGTAAACCCCTTTTTCCTTTCAGCTTTATAGGTGTTTGGGCCTAGCCTGTTGTGGGCCTAAGGCCAGCCCAATAAGGGGACCAATACCTCTTTTCAGCCCCTAACCCCATGCATTATGTCTCATTTGCAGAAATCAGATTCTCCCTCCCCTTTTCTTTCCTCCAGTAAAAGTTCTGCTAGGACACAAAGATTCACTCCTCTCCAAACTAGCTAAGAGCATTATACCTCCAAGTAAGTCGAACTTTGAAGCTCCTTGGTCCTTTCTTCACGTTTTTACCGTTTGGGTATATTGTTCTGGTTAGGGTTTAACCTTTTGCGTACGTTTTGTTTTGTTGTTCACATTTCCAGCTCACTGTTTGAATTCTTAGAGCTGTGGTACCCCTTGGTTTCGTACCTGGTGGCGTTTGCTAGCATCTAAGAAGGTAAGGGAAGCTAGATTCTTTTTCGCGTTTGTTTTTGAAATATGTGGTTTGTTTTCGTTTCTGTTTTATGCTTAAATGATTGGAAAACGTTAGTTTTGGTATCTTTCTGAGTTAAAGGTTCAAATATTCATGAAACTGTGATGTTTGACGTCTTTTCTCGTATTCTGATGCGTCGCACAGTCGCTGGGCGAGTTCCTTGACTCATTGGGCGACTGTGTATTTTTCTGATATGGGCAGTTTTAGTAAAATTGACTTTTCCGACTCATTAACCGTTGGATTGAGCTCAAATTTTGACATTTGGTTAATAACATGCTATCTTATGGTTTGACCGGTTGGATCGTCGATTGGATGTCTGTATCTTGAGACATGTGTCACGCATTACTGCAACAATTTTGGTTTTGTGATAATAAATTTTCTTAGGAATTTTGGTATAAGAATTATGGTTGTGTGTTGTGCTTGATTGTATGGAATTGCAGGTACTTAAATGTTGACACTCATTTATTTGGGATAAATATTATTTTGTGATATATGTATATCTCAGTATGCATTTATAAAGTATGAGATTAAATGAAATCTTGTTGTGTTGAGTATGAAATGGAAAACATGACTTGTTTGATTGGTGGTGGATTGACATGAGACTTGAATGATTGAGATGGCATGTGGAAATTGTTGGTAAAAGAGTTTCAAGGGAAACTCTTAGTGATGGTGGTTAGTGTATACCTTGATATAGGAGATGTTTAGATAAAGGAAGATATTCTGAACTCTAAAAATTATTCACGCTCACATAGAGTAGAATAATTTATGTGGTGAGATTGACAGGAGGTCCTAGTCTTGGGACATATTGGGCCCAAGACATTAGAGGATTAACCTTGTGTGTGGTTGGGTGATAACCCCTTGCGTCTAGACTCTGCAGAGTTTAGAAGCCAGCACAGGCGCATACTTCCTTTAGAATTATATATCAAGAGTATGATCCGGATATTGAGTTAGAGAGTCCTTTAATTGTTTGCTTTCACATGTTTGGGTGCTTACTGCTTTGCTTGTCTATAACCTGTTTTATAATATGCTTGCTCAATAACATGTTAAATATTTTACTCTAGCTTACCCTTTCTCTTTGTGTCTGTTCTCTTCTTTGGCTTTTTCCTTTTGCGATGATCACTAAATCCTTGGTGTGAGCAGATGTGGAGACTCTTGGTGATCATGATGTTGGCGGGGAGGCTGCGATGTAGTTAGGCTTCCTAGGTCCTTTATTGCTCATTGTTGAGCATTTCTTCTTGTGTAATGTTATTTTGTAGTTTCTTGCTCTTTGAGCAAATTTCCAGTTTAGTTTAGATTCTTTTCATGGCATTATGTTGTGTCTTTAGACTTCCATTCCAGTATAATTTGGGATAATTGTAAAAGGTTAATTCTAATATACTTTATGTCGGTGCTCTATTTTATACTATAAACATGAGGCGTTCTATAAATTAGAATTATTCTACTAAATTGAAACGTTACAGAATGTACGTTGTTATACATAGTAAATATTATTGGAAAACAATATTTTTTAGATAATATACTGAAATTTGTTAGAATAAATTCTTATATCAATTCAGAAGACAAAATTTATATTTATTTGTATACTGTAATTTGATTTATTTAATTAATATGTTTTTTATTACAAGAAATTATTAAATTGATGAAAAAAATATTATCGACAAAAATATTTATCTACACAATAAAATTTATTGATGAAATTTGACTAATACATTTTATAAATTTTAATTATTTAATGATAAAACATGTAGGTAAATATTGATAATTATTTTCTGTAGAACCTGTCGGCAATGGAATTTTTGAAAATCTATAATTTGTTTTTTTTTTAATTTATTAACAAATCTGCTGGTAATTAAATTTTTTAAAAATTAATTAGTAACAATTATTTTTTAAATCTGTTAATAGAAATTCTTAAAAATTTATATGTAAATATGTCAGTTACCAACTTTCTTAAAAAATGTGTCAAGTTTATTGTTATATATGATGAAATAATTATTATATAAATTAATTAAAAATGGATGGAAGGAAGAGAAGAAAAAGAGGAGAAGAAACTGAACGTGACAATAATAACAAGGTGGCGACAACAAGAATAATGGTGGTAGTAGCAGCAGAGTTGAAAGGGAAAGGAAAGAAGGAAAAAAATAACAAATCATTATATTTATTGATAATTAAAATTTATCGATAATTATTGATAAATAATTATTAATCGAGTTGATAATTATTAACAAATAACTATTAACTGAAAATTTCAGACAAATAATTATCGTAAATAAACTTTGAAGAATTTGGATTCATAACTAAAAATGATGAAATTTTACTAACAAATTTTAACCTTTGATAATCTATAAACAATTTTGATTTACAAATCCATAAAAAATTGTGTTCTTTTTAATGAATTTATGAAGAAAAAAATAGCTACAAATTTTGAATATGGAATATTAGTTGAGTAAGCATTTGATATGATGGAGTTTGAGCAGTGTTTTTGACAACAAAGTAATGTTTTTTATATGATGGAGCTGACCCTTGGCATGCCTTAAAAATTGACTCACTAACAAACTCCATTACTTTAAAACTATTCCTAAACTTTAAAATACAACTTACATATTAGCCAAAGCAACCTCCACCATCTGCCTATTCTTTTTCTTTCTTTTTCTTTTCTTTTGTTGCTCTCAACTCATTTCTTAACTAATAAGATAATCACAGAGTGGAGTTTGTATACGAAGCACTCCATCATTGGATCATTGTGCACTTCTTTTTCACTCGTGTGAATTACTATTTTCTATATATTTCTAAACATAACATATAATACATACACATTCTTTTCCAGAACCTCATCATCAAAACAATGGATAATTGTTATAACAAATCAAAATAATTCATTACTAATTGTCACCAACTATCATACTTTATCATATCAGAACTTTGTCTTTTGACACATTCCACATAACATCAGGACAGAAAAAAAAAAGTTTTACATAATTTATATAAAATAGTCTTACAAGTTCAACTCCAAACTTATAAAACCATCTACTCTGAACAAATTTTATACTTTTTTTTCCTCATATCTCATTTTATTAAGTAGATTAGCCATATAACATAATTTTCAACCAACTCTTGTTTTCACCATGAAACTTTATAAGATTCACAGTTTTATAATATTTAACTTATTATAATTAAATATTAAATTAGTTTTAATATTTACCAAGATCTATTATTAATATTGAAAGATATTTAAAACTTATGTTATAAAATATAGCGTGTAAGTAATTTTTAAATTTAATTTAGTTTTAAGTAATTCAAAATTTTAGTTATTTTTAAATTTTTATTGATACAAAGTTTTTATATTTTTCAATTTATTTTTCTATTAACTGGGTGTAAGATGATTGTTCTCTTCATATTTGTATTTATTTGTCTTCATAAATGAGATATAAAATAATAAAACAATACGTAATTAATATAAAATTATAAGTGATTTTTATTATTCTAATAACATGTTAGATAATAATTTGTCTGAAGATTTTCATATCAAAATCTAATATCTTTTGCGGTTATTCAGTTAGATGTTTATTTGATGAGCCATCTCTTGTTATTTTATATGTTTTCCATCAAAATTATAAAAATAATTTATTGTTTTATATCAAGTGCAGTATTATTTTATTTTAATTATAAAAAATTTTGCATTTCATAAGTGACAATATAATAACATTGCCAAATTGATACAAAATATTAAATAAAATAAACTCAATTAAAAAAATATAAAAATATATTAATTTAATAAGAATACATCTAATAAGAACTCAATTCAGAAAATATAAAAAATTAAGAGCAACTTAAAATTTATTTTTTAATAAAAAATCATACCAAAGTTAATATGAATACCTTATTTTTAAACTATCCTGGTAGTCCCTGTTACCAATTAAATCTTACTGCAACACTTGAGCATCTTTCACTGTCACCACTTCAGAGCAGGAACTACACAGACATAAAACATAACATTATATTGGAATAGCTTAACTTGTAAGTAAAACAAAAATAAATTAAAATTTTTTACAGACACAAGCCAATCTCACCTAAAAGGAGTATAATCACAGCCTAAACAATAATTGACAATCATAATTCATATTTATATGGGATGATTTATTGTTGCAGAAGAAGCAAGCACCAACCATTTTGTGCTTATATATTTCTCTCGTTTTTTCTCTGTCACTGAATTCTCATGTTTATCACTGTGTGCCTATAATTACAATAAAATATTATATCACAAATCAAGAATACAGTGACTTATGAAATCATTCTGGTGTATATATGAACCAAAAAGGGAGAATAAAACACGGACAGTGTTAGCTCACACCCATATTTGTGATTCAAGATGTGCTTAGTTGCCTAACTCTGCTAAGCCTATGGTCAACATCTAACACCTTTCGTAGAAGACCTATCTTTTGCATGAGATGCATGCTATCTTCTCCTCACTTGTATTATTTTTGTGATATAAAAATTTGGACTATTGCTTGATTTGAAACCATGTTTCAAGAGAGAACATGCGGCACATGAAAGATAAAAAGACTGTTTTTTTGGTCAACCTCTGTCTCTGCTACGATCCGAACACCAGATCAAAGTTGATAACGTGATGCACTCAGATAATTAATTACCACCATAGCAGAGGTAATAACTGAGTTGCTTCAGAGAGCATAACTCAGGTTGGTGTGTTGCACATAAAGGAATATGATGGTTTTAAATTAATCTACATTCACTTCTTTCGTATTTTTTTCGGAAAGTTTGTGTGATAATTTTAGAATCTATTACTACATTCAAAATATTAAGTTAGTCATGTGATATTTTTAGAATAAATTACCACATTCAAAATATTGTTCTTCTTAAAATTTAGAATTATGACTTTTCTCCTAAAGATACGTATGGAGGATGAAAGAATAAATGATATTTACATTTTTTCTTAATTTCAACTACTAAGTGACTTGAGATTACTGGATGTACATAAACTAATGGCACTTTGAAATGACCATGTTGTTAATGCCTCCATAAACTACAATGTTGTTCAGAAGAGATAGCTATTATTAAAGATTTGCTATTTAAATTCCATAAGCTTAAGAAACAGAATTATCCTAGAAAACTGCTGTGAAAATTTGACCTCTGACTAAATAATGATAAAAAATGACCAATGCAAGGATGAGGATTAGATCCATCCCTACCACATGACACTGTTAAAGAATCCATCCAAAATTGCACTGTTTCCGCCAGCTGAATTAAATAAACAAATAATGAAATAACACGTAACAATAATACAAACCAAAAAAGAGAGCAGAGAGAAAAAGGTGCCATGTTTTCACATTCTTCAACCCCCATCTCTCTCCCTCTCTCAGTCACAGACCAACACAAAAATAAACATTATATAAGGCTTTGTTTGAGACAACTTTTTCTGCACTTCTCGTCCTTTTTCTTCCTTCGACATAACACAGAGGGAAAGGAAAAGTAGTAGCAGTAGTAAGGAACGAAACCCCAAACCAACATGGGTTTCTTGTTTCCAACCCTGTTGTTGTGTCTATTTGTTGTGTTAAGCTTTTTCCAAACGAAAGCTCAGGAATTTGACCCCTACTTGAATGCCAATGTTTCCAGTTTGAGCAGTGGCAGAAAACTTGCAGGAAGATGCAACTTGTTCCGTGGAAAATGGGTTTATGACTCTTCATACCCTCTCTACGACCCTTCTACATGTCCCTTCATAGATCCACAATTCAACTGCCAAAAGTACGGTCGCCCTGACACACAGTATCAGAAATATAGATGGCAACCCTTCTCTTGTCCCTTACCAAGGTACCACCTACTTCCAACCTTCACTTTCCCAGTTCATCTTTTCTTCATCTTCTTCTTCTTCTGCTTCAACCCTTCTCAATTTCCATGTCTTGTGTCAACAGGTTCAACGCATTTGACTTTCTCGCTAAGTACAGAGGCAAGAAGGTTATGTTTGTCGGTGACTCCTTGAGCTTAAACCAGTTCAACTCTCTCGCTTGTATGATTCACTCTTGGGTGCCTCACTCTAAAACCACCTTCACCAAGCAAGAAGCTCTCTCCAAAATCACATTTGAGGTTGGTTTTCTAGTTCTTATTATTTAACTTTAACTATTCAATTGAATTGATTCCATTCCTGTCTTTATTTTAAGTTTGGCTACAAGATTTTGTAGTGGCGTTAACAACACTCTATCAGTCACATTAAAGTAAAAGTGATTTAAGCTATTGTGTTGAGTTGTGTCCATGCAAGTGGTGTCGTTTTCTCTCTCAGAAAGTTGAAAAATGCGATTTATTTTCTCGAAGTGTTGAACTGTGACTGAGGTATTGATGATGAATTGGTGTGAGAGCCGGCGAGAATAAAAAAAACTCGGGTTTTGTTTTGTGTTGTGTGTGTTGCTGTGAAGCACCGAAATAAAGTTTGCGACGTGATTGGTGGCGTCTTTCTTCTTTTGCAGGGGACACCTTTGATTGTTAACATGAAGGATAATAAATGTTTCCTTTAATTGCTTTAATTATTCTTTACTCGAGCTGTTACCCTCTCGATTCAGCCCATTTTTTTGAACCTGCACATAATTTTCATACCAGTGTCTGAGCGGTTTGACAAAATCTGATTAGTTTCCTGAATATTATAATCTAACAATAAAGCGGTATCTGATTCAGTGTTAAATTAGTTTTCAAAATTATATTTTAATATTAAAAGGGTCTAAAGATGGAATTGTAACATCTTTTACACGTTCAATGATTAACTTGGACTTTTTTATTTTAAAGAATAGACTAAGTTAATCAAAAGTGCTAAAATTACAGTAACTTTTATTGTTACTGTTCTTCTTTCTCAAAGGAGAATGCTAATATAAAGTAAAAAGTTTTTATGAAAAGGTGCAACATATAATGTCACCAATTCATTGGTATTGTATTTTGTGTCTCTCTGTGTGGTATGGTTGGTTTGTATAGATACCATCAAAAGCTTTGTTTATGTTTGTGATCCAAATTGTCAGCACTTTCTTTCTTTATGTAGAAATTTGGTAAACAAATGTCTTAATTAGCAATGATGAATGTGGGAAATCTAGATTTCCCTTCTAATTTTTGCTGTGTGTAGTGACATCAAGTCATCAATCTCGGCTTGAAATTCCACAGCACCCAACACACATCATCATTAGTAATAACTAAATTGTGAACAAAGCTTTACTCTGCTAAAACTCGTTTTTCTTTGCACAGTCTGTTTCCGAATGTGCAATGATTGAAAGTTTGATTTTTGCCAACCCCATATCAGCTTCAAAGCAATTTACACAACATTACGAGTATAATCATACATATGGAGGGTTCATTGAAGAAAAAGTTAAGAAAAGTCGAAGTGGGTCGTAGTAATATATATGTTTTATATTCATAACATGTAGATTATACAGTTAAAAAATGTGACAGCAACAGTAATTCTAGGATTGTAGACATAATTTGTAGTTTTGTTCTTAATTAGATTAGTTCCGAATTGGACCACTTGACACTTGTGGCTTGATTCATACGCTGTTCTCTGCTTGCACGACTTTTTCTTATGTAAATTCTATCTACAAAAGTGAGGGATTTTTGTTTTTCTTCAATTTTTGTTATTCTATGGTCCTTTTTAGTGTTTTTGACATTTAGAAACAATAGGAAGAAAAGACAGGCTTTGATAATGTGGTAGGGAAGTTTCTTAGGAAGTAAACAAACTTTGGAGGAGACACCAAAAATAGACAAATTATTCACTGTGTGATTCTTATAATTGTAGTTATTTTGTTTTTATCAGGACTATGGCCTCGAGTTGTTTCTGTATCGCACACCATATCTGGTGGACCTTGACCGTGAGAGTGTTGGAAGGGTTCTGAAGATTGACTCAATCAAGAGCGGTGATGCTTGGAGAGGAATGGACGTGCTAGTTTTCAACACGTGGCACTGGTGGACCCACACCGGGAGTTCACAGCCGTAGGATCATCTTTCACATCATTATGTCATAATCATGATCATAATCAGTTCCCTTAATCAGGGATGAGAAATAATTGCTTATTGTTTTACTTCATTGCAGGTGGGACTATGTTCAAGAGGGTAACAAGTTGTACAAAGACATGAACCGTTTCATTTTATTCTACAAAGGTTTGACAACTTGGGCTAGATGGGTTAACATCAACGTGAATCCAGCTCAGACCAAAGTCTTCTTTCTGGGGATTTCTCCTGTGCATTATGAGTAAGTTTTCTCTACCCCCATTTGATTAAGCTTGAGTAAAGATCAAGTTTTTATGTCATAGATCAAAGAGACATGGTTAAATTAAATGAGAAGACCTCCTTAAAATTGTTGCTGAGATGTAATTTATTTGATGGTGTTAAATGGGAAGTTAAGAAGTGTTTGTTGGTTTTACTAATTGTGCATGGTGGGTGTTTGATGTTATGCTTAGGGGGAAAGATTGGAACCAACCAGCAAGATCTTGCATGAGTGAGAAAGAACCATTCTTTGGTTTGAAGTACCCTGCAGGGACACCAATGGCTTGGGTGATAGTGAACAAGGTTTTGAGTAGGATAAAGAAGCCGGTGTATTTTCTTGATGTTACTACACTGTCACAGTACAGAAAAGATGCACATCCTGAAGGGTACAGTGGGATTATGGCAAGTGATTGCAGCCATTGGTGTCTTCCAGGACTGCCTGATACATGGAATGTGCTTCTGCATGCTGCTCTTTTTGGCTGAAGGAAGAAGCACCTACCTATAGTGACTTGCCAACTTTGTTTCTTAGAGGAAAACCAATTGTTTTCTAATGTAGGAGATGTTAGTTTAGCATTCTGCTTCTTTGGAATTGGATAATAATAAAAGGGTTTGATTCTGCAAATTGTAAATTATCATATTGTTTTGGCATAAACATGCCATTAATGTACCAAACACAATACCCCCTTTGGAATATTGAAAAGCATTTGCACTGAAGTTTCCTTTGGAATAACTTGCTGCTGAATGGTTGTGAATCTGGTGCTTGGTGAAATTCCTCTCTTGCTGAAGCTTAAGAAAAAGGAAAGCCAAGGGAGAATCTGATCCCACTCTGCAAACTAATTATTCCAGATTAAATTACTAGAAGAAACAAATAGGGCTTCCAAATTTAGATTAAATAAAATCTTTGAGGAAACTTTAGCTCCCCAACCTTTCAATAAAAAGAAAGTTCTTACTTTCTCCAAGATAAGAAGAGAAAGTGTGTTTTGATCCGAAAATCATAAATCCTAATGTTCAAATATTTAAGTTTTTAATAAGAATTAAAGAGAGTAATATGATAAGTAAAACCAGAAACTTTAGCATTTAATTTACGACAAATTTTTCTAACAAAATTTACTAACATATATTTTACAAATAAAAGTATTATTCATTGGTTCTAGTAATAAAACTACCTATTACTGATAACAATTTTATTTTATTGACAAATGTTACAAATAAATTTTGTGACATTCCATTTAAGTAGATTTAATTCTACCGAATAACCACGTAACATAGCTATATACATATAAATAGGGAAAATCAAAAGAAGAACTTAGGGAAGTCATTGTTACAATCATCCATAAACATGTAAAAGTCTTAGGCAGAATCACAGTGCCTTAACCACAATTAAAAGTCAAAAGAAAAGGTAGTTTCCAAAAGAGACACTGTCCTAGGACAAGAGTTTTATAACAACCCTAGAGCCAAAACGTCATTCCTAGGAGCCACAAGAAACAGGTCCAGCTATGCAGCACCACTGCCCCCATCGGATCTACCACCAGGATTTGCCCCATCTGCTCCCACCAAGAGGTGATCATCGCAAAGCAAAGACAGAACAGGAACATACATAAAATGCAAAGGGGTGAGCTAGTGCAAACGTCATTAACATATTATAAAAACATGTACAAGACAAAGCAAATTATTATTAATGAACTTATAAACATTCCAATCGTGAAAGGGCAGACAAATGCAAGTTCCTATGACTCGATATCCGGATCATACACTTGATATAGAATTCTAAAGGAAGTATGCACCTGTGCTGGTT
>Ga0214542_1003874_pt1 | contig 30028 bp, 23 predicted proteins | sample CNSS1metaG_FD_160096 | JGI IMG/M metagenome (GOLD analysis project Ga0214542, IMG submission 160096) | Root nodule microbial communities from cowpea collected in UCLA plant growth center, Los Angeles, California, USA - CNSS1 | ecosystem: Host-associated > Plants > Roots > Nodule | place: USA...
CTGCCATCAGTATCACCTTTTCACACAAAAAAAAAAAAGAAAACAGAGCTCAACTTAAATATATATAAACATAATAGAAATGAGAAGAAATGAAAAACTAAAGTTAAAACTCACACTGAGAGAAAAAAGTAATGCAAGGCAGTGAAACTCCATAGCAGAAGGAAAGTGGTTACTAGTGAGAAGCTGATGCGAATAAACACAGAAACCCAAGTGATATTTATAGACAAGAGATAGACTAGCTTTCATATTCTTTTTCTTTTTTTTTTTTCAAAACAATCAAGGAATAAAAAAAAAAACTTCCCCATTTTTTAAGTGGTTTTATAGAAGAGTTTCACTGGAGAGAACAATACCAATGAGATCTGAGCCTAACCACATAATCACTCTCAACCCAAAACCTTAAGGCAATGGATTTATGGGTCTTTATTTTTATATAGTGCTCTACTTTCTCATTTCTGGTCAATGTGGGACTTAGACTCACACTTGTATTCCTAACATTAAGAACTTTTATTCCTATTTATTTGTGATGTAAAAGTTTTTTTTTTCTGCATAGCATTAGTTTTTAGGATCCCATGTTATTATACCATTTTAGTTATAATCTATGATGCACTGATACTTTAATTTTGGTCTCCTATCCGTGTCGGATACGTATTGAACTATTCAAATGTGAGACATAAATTTTTTTTAATTGATATACATCATTTTAACATAATTACATAAAAATTATGATAAGATGAAAAATATATTGGAGATGCGAATGAGTTTCATGATAAACCAAATAATTAGAAGAAATAAAAATAATATATATATATATATATATATATATGGTTACTTAATTAATTGTGAATATTTTAATAATTTAAATGGATACGGAGATATGGCGGGGATGGGTATTATGGCGGAGATATGTACATTTTCATATTCATTCTCATGTCCAATTGAAAAATTCGGGGATTCTCCATATCCATACCCAGTCAATATAAATTTTTTTCATCAAAACGGAGATTGATTCGAATAATATCCACGAAACGGATTTATTTGTCATATCTAAGTACGCGTTTATATTTATCTAAACTGAAAATTGTTATACGGGTTGTAAAGTTAGCATAAATGTACAAATTTATTTTTACTGAGAACAAAAATATATTTGCAACTAAAATAGAAAAAGAATGTATAAACACAAGATCGCTATAAAAGGTAATGGTGAAATAGTTGTGTATTTTATAAATATAAAGGATATTATTTTAGTAATGATATATGATAATGAAATTTTAAAGGACAATTAAATTAAGAGAAAATTAAAGAGTAAAGGTAAGGCAGCCTGAGCTGCCATCAGTATCACCTTTTCACACAAAATCCATAGCTCAACTTAAATATATAAAAACATGATAGATATGAGAAGAAATAAGAACTAAGGTTAAAACTCACACTGAGAGAAAAAAGTAATGCAAGGCAGTGATATGTCTCACTTTATGAGGAACATAATGAGAAGAGGATATGTCTCACTTTTCTAAGACTTTTCAAGTTTCTTTATTAATGAAAATTTATGAGTATTAAATTAAGCGAATTTTTTTTTATAAATTGATATTAATAAATAATAAATTAAAAATTTAAATATAATAAAAAATAAAAATTTTAAGATATTTTTTTTATATTTACTATCTTCTAAAGGAGCAATAATGCTCTGAAACATCACAGCAGAGACAAAGTAATTAATGGTAAGAGATACGATCAAACATAAAAACGGCGGTTATTTAAAGAATTCATATGATTTTCTTGACTCAAATATTAAAACTTTTTATATATAAACCCGTTTGCTAACATTTAAATTTTTTTTTCAACGCAATTAAATTAAATTAAAAAATATAACGTAAAAATTAAATAGACAATATTTATTATTTTTAAAAATTAAAAATTAAATTATATAAAAATTTCGAACATAAACAATTTTCAATCTTACATTAAAATTCAAATAATTAAAAATATATTTAATTCTTATTATAATATTAACGGATGTAATTATTCGTTTAGTTTAACTTTAAATTTATATGATTATAAACTTTTTAATTATTTGGAAGAATAACTAATAATACAAATGGCGATTATTGAAATAGTAGTCCATAACCTTTTTCATTAGCGAATAAAAAAACAAAAACTTTATTTTTTCGGTCTTCTTCCAAACATATGAAGTCACATAACCTCTCATTTTTTTTTTCAAATAAATCAAGAAATAAAATAAAAATATACTTTGCCATTTTTAAGAATTTATAATTTTATAAATATAAAAATATATATATATATATATATATATATATATATATGTATATATATATACATATATATATATATATATATATAATAATAATAATAATAATCTATCTATAACAATAAAAATGATTCTTTTTTTTGTGTCCACATTTCATAATACCCGTTTTACCCTTAGTTATTTTAAAAATTAATTATTTTATAAATAATTTGCTTTTAATCATTTTTCTACAAATCTCTTTTGTTTTAAATCATCATTTAAATTTTCTTTTTACATATCTTATTTTTTTATAATTTTATATTTAACAACTATTTTTAAAATTATATATTTATTATTGATCTTAACTTTCTTGAAAATTAGAAAATGTGAATACAGGTGCGACAGCGTCTGTATGTTTGCTAATAATAATAATAATAATAATAATAATAATAATAATAATAATAATAATAATAATAATAATAATAATAATAATAATAATCTCGAATTATGACTAAAGTAAGAATAGAAGTAACTAATAATTTGGATGTGTGAAATTTTGTCTCGTAACGAGTTGTATCAATTGTAGTACTAGTATGCATGAGTTTTGTTATAATCAAATTATGAGTTATGTTATAATCAAATTATAGTGTCGTTTTTTTACTTATAACTTGATAGACATGGGTAGATCTTGACCAATATTTTTAGAAGAGTAAAAATAATACACTTAAAATTTTATATATTTATTTATTATCATTAGTATAATAAAAATGAATACATAATTTAGTATATGGATAACTATAAAGAAATCACACAAATCTAAAGGTTACCATTCATTTTTCCAAATTTTTGAATTTATCAATAATTGAATAAAAACTAAATCTTTTAGCTATTTATTTTTTATTGTAAATAATCATATTATTGACAATAAATTATTTTCCATTTTATTCTGCAATATTATTTTTGATAATCTTCATTGCAAAAGATTATCTTTCTGTTGTATATGAAAAGTTAAAATAAGACAAATTAAAAAATCAATCAAATAGAATGTCATTCACTTTCTTGTTCTTGTCAAAGATTGACATAATTCAAAGATGCTTAATAAATTCTTCAAGGATGCAATATTGTTTCTTACATTTTTTTCACTTGTAATTTTTTTACACTTGAAATTTTTAACACATGTAAATAAAAAATAAAATGAATAGTTAGTAATTTGATCTATAAATATATTAAAAATTATTTTAACATGTTTATATAAGTTGTAATTAAGTTTGATTACTAATTTGATTTTAAAGTGGGAAGGACAAAATTGAATCATTTTAAACAATTGGAGAACTAAATTGAATCAAAATTCCAAATAGAGGGACTAAATTGAAAACAACTATTGTTAGCTTAACACGTGGCAGTTTTTTTTCAAATAAAAAATAAAAAAATAATTAAAAAAAATTAAAATTTCTCAAGTTGACACGTGGCACAACCATGACGTGACACATGACAGTTTAACTTTTTTAAAAAAAATTAAAATTCCACAAAATGACATGTGACATGTACGGACACGGTGTTAACGTCAACTTAACGACAAGGACCAAATTGAACCTTTTTAAAAAATTAAAGGACCAAATTGAACCAAAATATAATAAAGGGACCAAAATGAACCAAACCAACAAATTAAGGGACCAAAATAGTAATTAAACCATAATAAAATGTTGAAGTTAAAATTTGAAAGTAATCTTCGCTTTCTCACTAAAATCTAAAGGATAATATTTGTTCATAAAAGTTCATATTGTTAAATAACCTTTAATTTTGTTAAATAATCTTTAGATTTTGATTTAGAATACAAAGTCATTTTTATTTAGCAAAGTGCATATTGTTTTTATTTAGATTAGATTAGATTAAGATTTAGTTTGGTTTGTTAATATTTGGTTTGTAAGTGGCTATATAATAGCCCATTCTCCATCAATGAAAATCACCATAGTGAGTTACATTTCATATTATTTTAGTGTGTGTGAGTTTTTCCAACAAAGTGGTATCAGAGCTCTATGCTCTGAGGACTGAGTGAAAAAAAGAGAAACAGTGTGAGAAAAAAAGAGTGTGTGCTTGAGTGCTTTGGAGAAAAAGAAAGGAGAGATGGCAAGAGTTGTTAATGGTATGATGGTGTCGCAATTGTTGAAGAAAACCAATTATGATAATTGGTGTTTACAAATGAAGACCCTTGTGGGATCCTAAGACATTTTGGATATAGTAGAGACCGGGTACCAAGAACTCGCAGAGGATGCAAATTAGACGGGGACCCAGATTACCGCGTTCAAGAAGACGGGGATGAAAGACAATTCGACTTTGTATTTCTTGAACAATGTTGTGGACGAGTCAGGCTTCGAGCAGATTGCAAACGTTGCATGTTCAAAGGAAGCATAAGATATTCTAGAGGTTGCGTACAAAGGGAACAACCTGGTCAGACAAGATCGGCTTCAAGCTCTTAGAGAAGAGTTTGAAGGCCTAAAGATGGAAGATAAAGAGCAAGTAACCGAGTACATAACTTGGGTAGAGAAGGTGGCCAACCAACTCAGCAAGAATGGAGAGCCATTGTCAGGAAGATGAGTTATGGAGAAAATCTTGAGATCATTGACAAATGATTTTGAGAGCATCGTATGTGCCATCGAGGAGTCGAAGGACCTGTTAGTTCTCTCAGGCGCAACTCAATTTGAATGAAACTCAGAATACTCAAGGCAAAGGTCCCAAAGGCAGAGGACGAGGTGACAGAGGACGAGGTGGCTGAGGACGAGGTGGGCGTAATCTATGTGATGTGAAAGAGAGCACAGACCAAACTAGGCAACACAATTGGCATGACCGTGTTTAAGAAAGGGGCCAAAGAGATTGGTCTAAGTCAAAAGTGGAATGTTTTAGGTGTGGCAAGTATGGCCACTACGCAAGAGAATGCAGATTGGCAAACTGCTACAACTATGGCAAGGCTGGTCATATAGCGAAGTTTTATCAAATTGAAAAGGAGAAAAATCTTCTCATAGAGGAAGACGACGAAGAGGAGTTGGAATATTAATGATGATGCAAAACTTGGATGCCAAACTCAAGAGCAGTGAATCGGATGTCGAGTTGCATTCGAGCTGTGTGGAGGAAAGGGAATAAGGTGATGAGCTTAGTCTAGGTTGTTTAAATAACTCAGTCCAATATCTAGACACTGGAGCAAGCAATCACATGTGTGGAGATAAGAGTTTCTTCAACAAACTCACCAAGATGGAGGCCAAATTAGTGTTATGTGCAGATGATTCCAAGGTAGCGGTAAAAGGATATGGAACAATCCGACACATGCAAAAGGATGGACGGGTTGGAGAAATCAGGGATGTCTACTATGTTCTTGAGCTAAAGAATATATTTTGAGCATAGGTCAGATAGTGGAGAAAGGAAACTCGATTCTGATATAGAATTGGGTATTGTACTTAAAGGACAAGCATAGTCGGCTAGTAGTTTGGGTAGAAATGAAGAAAAATCGGATGTACAAATTTGAGTTGAGCATCCTGCAGAAAAGGTGTTTGAAACGTGTGGACAAGGAAAGCAACACGGGATCCGTTCAGAACAGCGTGTTGAAGAAAGAGATGGTAAGCAAATTAAAGTAGTGTGATCTGAAAGAGAAGAGACAACTAATCTTGCCGAAGAAGTTGAAGAAGAAATAATGTTGTTGATGATGGGATATAGCTCGGGGGATGAACACAAATAAGTGAAGAAGCCGATAAAAAGGTTGAGTGTCATAAATCAATCCAGTAGCATGGAGAGATCGTCAAGACGTGCGGATAGCAGGAGAGCTTGGCAAAGAGTGTGAAGATCTCAAACAACCCAAAGACGAACTTAGAGAGCTCCATGGAGCATGAGGCCAGCTCAACTAGCTCGATGGAGCATGAGGCTAACTTAGTTAGGTCGGTTGGAAGTCTGAATTGCTTGATTAAGTTGGTAGAGTAAGTGGAGTGCCTAGATCGTTTGGGGGAGCAAGTGAACATCTCAAAAAGCTTAGTAGGGAACCTGTGTAGCTCAGATAGCTTAACGTGGAGTGTGGATAGCTTGGATGTCGAACAAGAATTGTTAAGTTTGCAAGAGCAGTTACATGCCGAGAAGGATATGAGAGTTGTACTAGAGGTACAAGATGAGAAGTGAGGACTTGGAATGGATGATGAGTTCAGTGTGAAGAAGGCATGAGTGTCCGATCTCTTAAAGAGAGCTCGACCTATTCAAAGGAACTCGGTTAATTACAAGTTGGCCACGGAGAGAATAAAGAACCCATCAAAGGGTAAGGCAACCAAGGTTAAGTGAAGTCGGCCAAAGAAAAGATCAAGTCAGTCAAAAAGAAGATCAAGTCGGGCAAAGAGAAGATCAATTTGGTTAAAGAGAAAAGCAAGTTGGCTGTGGAGATATAAGATTATTCGGGATGAAAGAAGAAAAAATTTAAGATTATGGGTGAGTTTTGTTAGATAATCTTTAATTTTATTACATAATCTTTAGATTTTGATTTAGATTACGAAGTTGTTTTTATTTAGCAAAGTGATAGGGTATTTTATATTTGGTGGATTAGATTTAAGTTAGTTGTTATTTTAGTCGGTTGGAGTATCTAAGATTTAGTTTGTTTATATGACATATTAGATTAGATTAAGATTTAGTTTGGTTTGTTAATATTTGGTTTGTAAGTGGCTATATAATAGCCCATTCTCCATCAATGAAAATCACCATAGTGAGTTACATTGCATATTCTTTTAGTGTGTGTGAGTTTTTCCAACACATATATCCTCAATGTCAAAATCTTTAAAAGTTTCATTCGTTGCTCACGAAACCATCCTCTCTCAACTTTTGAATCAAATCAAAATTTTAGTAGAACAAACCAATTACATAGCATTCGGTATATCCTAGGATTGTTTTCTGCAAAGCTTGACAAAGACAATCAATAATTCCCATAATCTCTTTCATCATGTGTAAAATCAATATTGAAACACCCCAATTTTTCGTTTATTACAATTTATAATACTAATTATATAATTTAAATAAAACTTCATTCCTATTTTATTGAAAATTTCAATAAAAAAAGACATTGCTTTACAAACAAAATTTATTGAAGTACAAACATAAGACTAAAGTATTATCCCAAACGGCTCCCAATATTAACCACTCTCCCTAGTGTCATGCATCTTCCTCAACACATGTACTATCTTCTGCTCTTGTATAAAATACGATCATCATTGGTGGAAACCATAACCACCAAAATAGAAGGATGAGCTAACATAAAAACATAAATACATCATAACCAGAATACACATCAATAATAATATAACAAATCACTCAAACCTTACCTAGCCACGTGTCTTACAACACGATTCAATTACACCTATTGTTTCACACAACCACACAAAACATCTTATCACCACAAATAATACAACCACCATTGATCTCAACATTAGGAAACTGAGTTGTAACTCACACGTAGCTTACTAATATAGTTCCACCTCCCATTACTCTCCTCAGAAGCACCAACGATACATATGTCACTTCTCATTACTCTCCTCGAGAGCTTTGACAAAGTACACCTTAGTTACCACTACGTGGAGTTACTCTTCACCACCTTTCGTCGAGTCATTGCATGCAATCATATGTTTACCTTTCAAACAAACCCATATTGACATGTCATCACAATCATACTAAATAACATCTACTCTACAATTAAATTTCATATAAAATAATTCATTATAAGAATGTAAGCTCCCCCTACCTCTTACTCTTTACTTATTTTCCTTCAAAACTCAACCTTTAAAACTTTCTTCCCTATTCCTAGACTTGTCGTCGTTTTTACTAAAACTTTCTCCTTAAACCTTTGTTCTCTCATATATTTATAAGCCTAATATTTCTAAGGAAAATTCAATATTTTATTTTCACTTATTATTATCTAACAATAATATATAATAGTATATAAGTATATCTCATACTATCTGACAATATCTTAAATATCTTTTAATTTGTAACAACATCTAATAATATTTTTCTAATTTAGTAATTATTCACCAAATCTTATTTCTTAAGAAATAAATCTTTTAAAATAAAATAAATCCTTTAAATGATAACTAATAAACAATTTTACTTAAAATATTTAACCATATTTTTATATATTTTTATGTTGATCCATAAACATCACCCCTTGGAGAATAAGTTGATCCATTAACAATAATTTTTGAAGAACCAGAAAAGATGCATTATATAGCTTCACCATACTATAAATGGAATAAAAATGTGAGCTCAAACGAGTATCACCATCTTGTTTTAAAGTGCTAATTTGGTTTTTTCCTTTACTAGTTTCAAGTTCACCCATTTCTAACAATTTAGTTATTCCATCTAATTCAACAACTTGTATCTCATCATTTCATTTACGCACAACATTTACAATGAAATCCAAATTTGAAAAAAAATTGATGAACTAGAATAACCTCTTTTGTAGTCTATGAGAGAAATAATGCACATAATAAGCATAAGGATTATAATTAAGAACAAATGTGTAAGATTTCATTTTAAATATGATGAGAAGTATACTTTGAATTATACAGAGCATTTTCTAACACTACTTGTGTGACTTTATCATTATATGATGCTAAGAGTTTAATTATCTTAAGAAGTAACCTCTATTACTTGACTATGGTGTTTCCTCATGACCTCTAAATGCACAAGCTTGAAATGCTAGCCAACGAATTGTATAAATAAAGGTTTTGAGCCGTAACAATTCTTGCAAATTTTCTCTGAACTTTGAACATTTATAATGTTATTATTTCTAATAGATTGATTCAACAAGTCTTTATAAGCTTTCATTGCATTTTTATGCACTGAGTGTCGCAACTGATATTGCGACGGGACGACGAACCAAAATAAAAATTTGAAAAAAAAAGAGTTTGGAGTCGCCACCATAATTTATTCTAGAAAATTACGGAAAAAACCAAAAAGATAAGATAAGGTTTGCAAAAAAAAAAAAAGATTTTGGGTCCGAGAGTCAGTTACGCGTGGGAAGGTATTAGCACCTCATAACGCTCGTCCTAAGACGATACCTTTCATTAAACGTGTAAAAGGATGTGGTTTTTCAAAATATTTATTTTCCCTGAAAATAATAATAAATGAATTTACAAAAAAAAACAAAAATATTTTTTTGGTTTGTTTGGCCCGATGAGGATTAATCTTCACTCCTACGTATCTCCATTCACAATGGAGAATTAGGGTTATGTAGTTCTTTAGAATCTTTTAGAAATTGTTGATTTGATTTTTTTTTTATTTTTTTATAATTTTGAAAATCTTTTTATGTTTTTTTGTATTTTTAATTATTTGAAAATGAGTGTCATGCAACACGGGCGGCCAGACAGACACTAAATTTAAACAAAAAAACTGTTTTTTATCTTTAGTTCTTTATATTATTTTTGATATATTTTTTAGAAAAATAAATTTGCAAATTGGTGTCACACGACCTCAACGGCCGGATAGACACTAAAAGAAATGAAGAAAAATATTTGTTTATGATTAAAAAATATATAACGAAATATGAAAAAAATAGATCAAAAGAATTAGAAATTGGCAATGACGTACCTTTAAAATTTTTCAATATATGTTCTCTTCTATATCAATCTCACCCTCTCGTTTTCCCAACAAAGGTAAAAAGGAGGTGTGTTTATGTGGGTGGTAATGGAAGAGAAAGAGAAAGTGTAGCGAATATTTTCTTTCGATTTTCTACCTCCTTCAATATGTTTTTTTTTTGTTATGTTTTTTGTTTTGTTTTGAAAGAGAGATAAAAAAAGAGGTGTGTAAGTGAGAGTGGTGTTGGCAAAAAATGAGAGAAGTGTAGAGAATATTTTTTTTCGGTCCCTTTTCATGGAACAAACTGTCTATTTATATTCACAAACTGCAATCCTACCCTTAATTGTAATGAACAATATAAGAAAGAAATTGGTCATGATAACGACACATTATGGAAATTAAATCATAGCAAATCAGAGCACAATATCAATCAAGATCAGAAATATTGATTCTAACCATTAACAAATCACAACACAAAAATCAATCCCAATTAATAATATTGATTCTAACCATATGAAGAGATATTGCTTCTAATTATTAGAATCAATCCCAATTAGTAATATTGATTCTGACCATATGAAGAGATATTGCTTCTAATTATTAGAATCATATCACTAATGTCTCTATCAGAAACAAATGGTAGAAAATATTATGTTGAGTTTATTGGGCTCATGGAAAGGAATGTGATAATTAAAAATAAATTGAGCTCTTCCTTTTTTTCCTTTTTTTTTCATCTCTTTTTTTTTATAAAATTAAAGTTTGAAAATCTTGGAAGAAAATTTTATTTCACCCTTTTTTATTTTCCATTAACTAAAAAAACTTTTTTTTTTATTTTTTATTTTTTCTTTGAAAATAAATTTATTCATCCGGACGAAATTGGGTGTTGACAACTGCCACTCTTTACTTAGATTTTACTAGATATATGAATGTTTGATTTTTTCATATTATCGTATTAAAAGATAAATAAAGATAGAGACACTAATTTCGTTCGAGTTTCAAACGAAGACAGATTTAAAGATACACTTGACTATTCCATAGGAGATGGTTTGTATCTAAAAGAAAAGAACAAGGTGACCATTACCAAGAATAGGGTCTTGATTCGACACACCATTTTTTTTTTTGTTTTTTGTTTTACTTTTGAAAACACCAAATTAGACCAATCTTGTGGAGATGGTCTATTCATAGGATTCGGTGACCATTACCATGTAAAGGGCCAGATCTGAAAATCCACATTCTTTTTGTAAATTTGGCTATTTGAAAAAAAGATTAGACCAATCCCGAGGAGAGGGTTTATATCCAAAAGATTCAGTGACCATTACCACATAGAGGATCCCGATCTGACAAATCACTTTGCTTTATTATTTTCTTTTCTGACTTTTTGAAAAAACAAATTAGACCAATCCCGAGGAGAGAGTCTATATCGAAAGAAAATAAATCAATGACCATTGCTTCGCAAAGGGCCTCGATGTGACAAAGAAATCAATGGCCATTGCCTCGTAGAGGGTCTTGATGTATAAAAGGAAATCAATGGCCATTGCCTCATAGAGGGTCTTGATGTATAAAAGGAGATCAATGACCATTGTCTCGCAGAGGGTCTTGATGTAAAGAAATCGATGACCATTGCCTCGTAAAGGGCATTGATGTGACAAAGAAATCAATGACCTTTGCCTCACAAAGCACCTTGATGTAAAGAAATCGGTGACCATTACTTCACAAAGGGCCTTAATGTGACAAACAAATCAATGACCATTGTCGCGCAGAGGGTCTTGATGTAAAGAAAATCCATGACCATTGCCTTGTAGAGGGTCTTGATATAATCATAAAGAAATCAATGACCATTGCTTCGCAGAGGGCCTTGATGTAAACATAAGGAAATCAGTGACCATTGCATCGCAGAGGGTCTTGATGTAAACATAAGGAAATCAATGACTATTGTCTTAAAAAGGGTCATGATGTAAACATAAGGGAATCAATGACCGTTGCCTCGTAGAGACTCCTTATGTATAAAATGAGAACCTGAATTTTGCTCTTGAAGTATGGACAAACAACGCATGAATGCCTAACATTTGTGAGACTTGCATAAAAAAATTGTCATTGCTGACTTTTTTTTCAAATTTCTTTATTTTTTTTTTGGAAATAATTTTCAATAATTTTGTGGAGTATAATGGATGATATGATGTGATGATGCATGGCATGTTATGATTTTCTTTTTGAAACTATATGATATGCTTACATGGATGCATGGATGCATGAGTGCAATTTGCTTTATTTTTTCATTTTTCATTTTTCCTTTATTTTAATTTAAGAGTAAGGAAAACTAGGCTTAGAGGCTAGAAAAAAAAAACTGGGCTGGAGGCCAGACAAAACTGGGTTTGAGGACCAATGTGGAAACTAAGCTTGTGGGCTAGTATGAAAACCGGGCTTGGGAGATAGTATGAAAACTAGGCTTGTGGGACAGTGTGGAAATTGAGCTTGGGGGCCAGTGTGGAAACCGGGCTTAGGGACTAGTGTGAAAACAAGGCTTGGGGACCAATGTGAAAACTGGGCTTAGGGGCTAGTGTGGCAACTAGGCTTGGGGCCAGTGTGGCAACTAGGCTTGGGGCCAGTGTGGGAACTAGGCTTAAGGACCAAATTGGAAAATGGGCTTAAAGTATATTGGTCATTCATATGAATGAAGAGGTCCATAAATTTGAGAAACATCATAGAAACAAATTTGTGTATTTTTTTTTATTTTCTTCCTTCTAAAACGAAAGGATTCAATAACCATTCATATGAGTGGAGAAGGTTTTGATTGGAAAGATAGAAAATATTTTATTCACAAAATGAATGACTCATGTATGCATGACTTGGTATGATGTATCAAATACCTTATGTATGAATTTTTCTTTTGCATTTTTTTTAAAACAATTCGAATTGATCCCCATTTCATTGTTATTTCGAATTCATGGAATCATTCTACTTTGATATTTTTTTACTTTTTCAAATCATTTATTTGGTCTAATCAATTTACTAACGAACATTTTTTTAATCGTTTATTTTAAAACACTATTTGAATGACATCCATGAAATTGCCAAGGGCTTAAAAAGGCTTGGATAAGGTGATGAAGATTAACTAGGGAGTTGCCCCAATTTGAATTGGTCTCAGGGTACAAAATGTGTTTAGGCTTTCCCTAGTTATTGATGGTATGAAGGAAATGATGGGGATATCAAAAATTTGCCCTTAGTTTGAGAGCCTATGATTTTCTTAAGGTGCAAAAGCATGTTTGACTTTTCCCAAACGAGGAGATTAAAAAATGATGAGGTCTTCACAAGTTGCTCTTAATGTGATCACAGTCTTCAGTGTAAGTAAATGACCCAATTCAAAATGAATGATAGGAATATATGAATTACAAATAAAGTGACTACCCTAGTTTGGGTTTGTGACTGATAAAGATGGACTATTTTAAGGTTGGTAAAGGTTTAGGCTTAGAGCGGGGATATTATAGAGGCAAAGATGAAGTTTCATGAAGAATGAATTGAAAGGGGACAACCCAAATTTAACTTAATTTCCATGATTTCCCATGCTAATTTTGAAGCTTTGGAAATATGTCACCCAAAAATAAACTACACCAGTGTTTAAAAGCAAATCTTTGAACACACTTTTTCAATCTTTTTTTTATTATTTCTTTTAGAGCAAACCTGTTAGCAAATCAAAAATTTTCTCTAAATCAAAACCTTCGAAAGATAATAACCAATCTTTGATCTGTGTGGACTTTATTAGGCTTGTATCGTGACCAAGGCTAGGAGTATGGAAGTAAATGATAGTAAAGGCTAAAAAAAGTGATGTGAGGGTTGTTTGGAACAAGTATATTTGAATAATGTTTCATTCAATATTTGTTTGACTTCATTTCACTCACCTTTTTTTTCTTTCTATATTCTTACCTTTTATTCTCATTCTTCAAACTTTTCCTTTTTTTTTTTCTATATAACCACATCATTTCTTTCTTTTTATTTTTCTTTTTTATATGTTTGTATTGGTGAACTACCAGTCGGATGAAACAAATGCAAACATTATGTCAACCTTTAGTGGGAGGGTGATCCTTGTTTAGGGTAATTTGAAAGAAATCCTTTTGAAAGCTCAAATTGGGTAGCAAATGATAATTACTTTTGTTTTTGCTTTTTCATAAGGAAACATGACCACACACCATTTCAAATCATGATTGTTTTTCTCAAACAAATTTAATTTATAGGAAGGTAATTTACTTCATATGACAAGATGCCTTTTGTTATGTTCTCTTTTTTTTTCTCTCACTTTTTTTCTTATTTTGCCTAGATTGTCATTCAGAGTTTTTAGTATAGCGGACTTTTCTTCATTTTTTATTTTATTTTTTTGTGTTCAGAGGGTTTCTTGTAATAATTTTAAGGTATGTGTCCCCTTTATAATAATCCTCCATTGAAATGAAAACAAGGTTTATGGTGGAAGAAAGATGGAAAGGGAGATGAATTTAAGCGATTTCATGTATGTAAGACTAGATGGATGCTTCAAAAGAAATGATAACAAACAAAATTTTATTTCTTTATTCAGTCCACTGATTTGACCAAAGAATGTTTTATTATTTTCTCATTATTCATAAGAAAGATTCTAAGAATTTGGTGATAAAGAAAGTGGGAAACAATTTGAACTTATTGTAGTGCAACTTTTTTTCTAAAATTTATGCCAATGCATGCTATGTGTTTGAATCTTTGGACAAGGTACCATGAATGACCACAAAAATGGAAATGCAATGCATGTTTGTGCATCGTAGGAGACTTATTCACATGATATGTGAATGAAATGTATGATTAAGGCATTATTTACTTTTTTTAATAATTTTAATAATGATCTGATTGTGATGAATTTATTATTAAATACAAGGAAAATTGAGGGTAAAGGACACAAATAGTCTCCCTTTTGTGTCTTAAAAGAGGTTTGACACTTAAAGATTAAAGTTCTAATGCAAAATATATGTGCTCACAAGGATAGTTTCCTGATACCTAAAGATCAAGGTCACTAGAGCTATGGCCCACTTCATGGAATTTCCCACGACAATTGGTAAAAAAGAGGTGGGAGTACCAATGAAGCAAACAAATTCTAGTTGGGGTTCTCACAATGACCACTTGGGTACATCCACCGTGACACTGCTACACAATCCCCTCTATTCTAAGCAACTCAGACCCATGTATAGGGCCCCACTCATGTAATAAACAAAATGTGTGTGAAGGGAGAATATAATGTATACCTAAACCTACACTTGGCAATTATTCCAAATACCAAAATAAAGAAGAACATACACATACAACTATTCCAAATATCAAAAAGAGATAAAAAGATTAAAAAAAGGGGGAAGAAAAAATATGAAGAAAAAACACATCAAATTTGCACATCCAAATAAATGGCTGGACTCTCTAGTATCCCCAGTGAAGTCGCCATCTGTCACAACTGAAATCGTGATGGGACGACGAACCAAAATAAAAATTTGAAAAAAAACTGAGTTTGGAGTCGCTACCATAGTTTATTATGGAAAACTATGGAAAAAACCAAAAAGATAAGACAAGGTCTGCAAAAAAAACTAGATTTTGGGTCTGGGAGTCGGTTACGCATGGGAAAGGTATTAGCACCCCACAATGTCCATCTAAAGACGATATCTTTAATTAAACGTGTAAAAGGATGTGGTTTTTCAAAATATTTATTTTCCCTGAAAATAATAATAAATGAATTTAAGAAAAAAACAAAAATATTTTTTTGGTTTTTTTGGCCCGAGGATTAATCCTCGCCGCTACATATCTCCATTTACAATGGAGAATCAAGGTTACATAGTTCTTTAGAATCTTTTAGAAATTGTTGATTTTATTTGATTTTATTTTTTTATAATTTTAAAATCCTTTTTATGTTTTTTGGTATTTTTAATTATTTGAAAATGAGTGTCATAGCGACGCGAGCGGCTACACAAACACAAAAATTAAACAAAGAAAATTGTTTTTTAATCTTTAGTTCTTTATATATTATTTTTGATATATTTTCTAGAAAAATAAATTTAAAAATTGGTGTCATACGGCTTGAGCGGCCGGACAAACACTAAAAGAAATGAAGAAAAATATTTATTTATGATTAAAAAATTAATGAAAAATAAAAAGAGTATAGCAAAAGAATTAGAAATTGGCAATGACGTACCTTTAAAATTTTTCGATATATGTTCTCTTCTATATCAATCTCACCCTCTCATTTTCCCAACAAAGGTAAAAAGGAGGTGTGTTTATGTGGGTGGTAATGGAAGAGAAATAGAAAGTGTAACAAATATTTTCTTTCGATTTTCTACCTCCTTCAATATGTTTTTTTTTGTTATGTTTTTTGTTTTGTTTTGAAAGAGAGATAAAAAAGGAGGTGTGTAAGTGAGAGTGGTGTTGGCAAAAAATGAGAGAAGTGTAGAGAATATTTTTTTTCCGGTCCCTTTTCATGGAACATACTGTCTATTTATATTCACAAACTACAATCCTACCCTTAATTGTAATGAACAATATAAGGAAGAAATTGGTCATGATAACGACACATTATGGAAATTAAATCATAGAAAATCAGAGCACAATATTAATCAAGATCGGAAATATTGATTCTAACCATTAACAAATCACAACACAAAAATCAATCCCAATTAATAATATGGATTCTTGGATTCTTACCAGATGAAGAGATATTGCTTCTAATTATTAGAATCAATCCTAATTAGTAATATTGATTCTAATCATGTGAAGAGATATTGCTTCTAATTATTAGAATCATATCACTAATGTCTCTATCAAAAACAAAGGGTACAAAATATTATGTTGAGTTTGTTGGGGTCATGCAAATTTTTTTCCTACATTAACCTTTTTTCATGATCTAAAATCTTGTTCTGTAAACACATCGGACCAAGGATGACCATCTGACTTTGAACTAAATGGATAACATACAAAACAATAAGCTTCCTCATTACTTGGGGAATACTCTAGCCAACAAGGAAACATTTTAAACGAATTAGATTGAAATCTCATTGAGTGTTTCTCCTTAGAAAAAAGATAGTTTTGAAGTTGCATTTGATATGGACATAATTTTAAATAAGCTCTTCTAATTTCATCTCTTTGACTCATTGGATATTTTCATATAGGAAGACGTTTTCTTGTATCACATTCCAAAGAATTAATATAAACCTCGTCACCTGTAATTCTTTAACCTTAAAAAAAGGCTTCTCTAATTGAACAATGGATCATTAATATCATGTTTCATATTATTTGAAGGAGTTGAATTTGTCATGTTTTCATCTTCACTGGGTTTCCCTTTTATAACTTTTAAAAAATGAATTTATTCTTCTATTTTTTATCAATATACATATTTTAAAAAAAAATATTTAAGACTAAAAATTAATTTATCATAATCTAATAAAAAATATTGAAAGACATAAATACTAAAACAAAAATCTTTGATAATCAGGCTACATTTAAAAATCGATTATGAAAAAATAAATAGTACAATACTCATAGAAAATGAATATACAAAAGACTGATGAGATAAAACTAATGTTAATTATTAAACTAATATTTCACTATCTAGTGAGATAAGAAAATTACATTTTTTTTCTTCAAAAATGGAAGAGAACAAATCAGAAATGAGAACAAAAATATTGAGTTTTTTTTTCAAAAACAAAAAGAAATAAATGAGAGTGGGAGAGGAGAAACTAAAAAATATGAGAGAGAAAATGAAAAAAAAAATCTTAATAAATTTTTTTATTCTTTATTATATTTAATTTGTATTTTATTATTTATTAACATTAAATTTTGTGCTTTATAAAAGAAATAAAAAAAATGTTTAATTTCATTCATCAATTTCCAATATACTATATAATTTAAAAAATTTCAAATTTGTTGGCTACATATAATTAGTGGTGGATCTTGACCATAATAGTTGGAGGGGCTAAAATAATTACTCAACATTTATATATATTTTTGAAAAAGGTAATTATTATGAAAACCCTCACCTACACATGTAATTATTTGAATATTAAAAAATGATCTCTTTAATTCAACAATTGAATCTTGAGTGTCACATATGTGAATGTTTTAAAAATGATAAAAAGGAAATATACCGTGAAGATGAAAACAATACTATTTATTAAATTAATATTTCACTATCAAGTGAGATTAGAAGAGAGTTATCCCTTATATCTTCAATAATGGAATAGAGCATATGAGAAATAAGAATAGAAAGGATGAGTTCGTGTCTAAATTCCTATTTTTCTTCCTTAACAAAAGAAAACATGTGAGAGTGAGAATAAATGAGAAACTCAAAAGATAATGAAGAATATAAAAAGTACGTCAATAAATTTTTTTATTCTTTATTATATTTAATTTTATCACTCGAAAAAAATCATTAATTAGAAACCAATTTTAGAAATAAAAAATGCTTAATTGCTATCATCAATTTAAATACCAATTTACAAAATTAAAAATGATTGGTTACTAAAATAGTCACTGTCATGAAAAAAAAATTATAATTGGTGACTAAATTGGTCACTAATTAATTTGAGACTAATTTAAAAACTAATTCATTTGGTAGTCAACTTAATAGCTAATTTTTTATGACCAATTTTCTTTAAAGATCGAAAGAAATACAAATTTACCTAATTTATTTTTTATTTATATAATATATATTACATATAATTTTTTTAAAAATAAAAAATCTAGGTGGGGCCATGGCCGCCCTACAACAACACTAAAGTCCGCCACCGCATATAATTTAGGTTAAAACACTTTGTTGATCGTCCTATTTGTTTAAAAATCTCAATTAGATCCTCATATTTTAATTGGTTTCAATTGAGTCCCAATTTTTGGAAAAGTGTAACAATTAGGTAATTTCCGTTAGTATTATACTAACATGGTAAAATATGTGTCACATGCTAGTTCGTTGTTTTTTTATTTATTTTATTTATTTATTTACTTTTTTTAAAAAAATAATTTTTTTGTCTAAGTTAATTATATATATTGTTACGAAATGAACCTAATAAGAGAGAGAAGAAGAGAGAAAGAATAGAGAATGAGAGAATATGGAACAACTCATCCGTGTATTATTACTTATAAGAAAAGTCATATTCATAGATACAACATGTAATCCATAAAGTAAACAAATGAACTAGTTAATACAAATATTTATATAAAGAGTAATAAATCATATGAGTATCAATCATATCAATCATATGAGTAAATGTATCAAATCAATGGACAATCATTAATTCATAGCACTCCCCCTTGAGTGTCCATTGATAAAGGAATGTGCCTCGTTAAAACCATACTAGGAAAAACCCTTTGGGATAAAAAACCTAGTGAAGGAAAAAGAGTACAACATTCTGTATTCTTTAATACAATATTGTTCATCACATATTCTATTTCTCTCTCTCATGTAAACTTACATCATTAAGGTGATGGAGTTCGAACTTGTGAATCATTTGCTAAAAAAAGTTCTTCTTGGCAAAGACTTTATAAATAGACCTGCCAGATTTTCACATAAATGAATTTTTGGATATCTATATCATCCTTTCAATTGAACAATCCACTATTGTCTTCATTTATGGTTGTTGATTCCATCTGTGTCGGGGATAGCCACAAGTTTCTTACACATGTTGAATTTTATACCTTAACCAAACATATTCACAATTTTCCTTGTAATTTTGTATGATTAGACAATGTTGCTACTATTGTTTGTTTCATATACCATCATGAAACCATTGTGTTACCACATGTGAAGAAACATCTTATTTGTGATCAACCATTGTGACATTGTGAGAATATGTAAAGTAACATGCATATACATAACCCATTAGTACTGATTCTGAATCATTTGGATGAAATAAGCTCATATTCGCAATACCCTTAAGGTAATGAAGTATATGTTTTACTCCAAACCATTTTCTTCTTGTAGCTGAAGAACTATATCTTGCTTAACAAATTTACAACAAATGCAATATCAGGTCAAGTATAATTAGCAAGATACATTAGTGTTTTTATGAAACTAAGATATGGTGCTTCTGGACCAAGAAGATCTTCATCATTTTCTTGAGGTCTAAAAAGAACATTTATCAACATCTAATGACTTCACAACTACTAAAGTGCATAATGGATGTGACTCGTCCATTTAGAACATGTTTACACACCTTAATTATATAAGTCTCTTGATGTATTAAAACACCTTTGTTTAAATGCTCAATTTGTAATCTCAAACAAAATTTTTTCCTTTTCAAGATCCTTCATCTCAAATTCTTTCTTTAAGCAATCAATTGCCTTTGTGAGCTCATTAGTAGTTCCAATGATGTTTATGTCATCTACATAATCAATAATTATGGAAAATTCATTTTTGGATCTTTTCATATAAATACAAGAACAAATAGGATCATATCTATATCCTTCTTTGAATAAGTAATCAATAAGACTGTTATGTCATACATGTCCTGATTGCTTCAATCAATAAAAGGGCTTGTTCAATTTTATTGAATAACCCTCTTTAGAATTTGTCTTATTGAGCAAATAAAATCCTTTAGGGATTTTCATATGAATATAATTCTTAAGAGAACCGTACAAATAAGCTGTAACATCACCCATTAGATGTAAATGGAAACCCCATTGTGCAATTAGAATAATCAAATATTACAATGTTGTTGCATCCAATACCAACAAATATGTCTTTTTACAAATCAATATTGGGTCTTGTGAAAAACATTGAGCAACCAATTGTACTTTGTATCTAACAATTTCATTATTCTTAATTTGATTTTTACGCAAAAATCCATATGTACCCAACGGGTTTGACACCTTCAGGTGTACGAACTATAAGTTCAAAAACCTTTCATTTAGCAAGCAAATCTAGTTATGATTCTTTGCATATTTTCATTTTGGCCAATCTTTTCTTTGTCGACAATCTTCAATGATAAATTGTCATTTATAGCATTCATTGCTATATTATATGTATAAGTTTTGTCAATGTTGACTTCATTTTGGTTCCATATTATATAATTTATGACATAATTTATTGAGATCACATTATTTTCAACATTTTTAGGTACCTGAGGTTCTTCTGGAACCAAATCATTAATTATGTCAAATGAATCTTTTGGGATTTCAACCTTTTCGATTAGGTCATCTTGCATTTTAGCTCCCTTTCTCATTCAAGAGTTTTTATCTTTAGAACCAATAGGCCTACCAGGCTTCGAACGTGTCTTTGGAACTAACAAGCTTACCACGCTTCAGACGTGTTATGAATTAATATCAAATATACTCGAAGCATTAGCAGCTGGTATATATGATTTGATTATCCTTTCTGTCAGTAAGAACATTTGGTAATGGATTGACTAATTTTGTAAATGAATTGTCCTTTGAACTTCCAATTCACATTCTTTTATACGAGGATCAAGATAAGATAATGATAATTCATTCCAACCAATATTCTTTTCCAATTGTTTTCTTTCTCCCCCTAATGTTGGAAAAACTTATTCATCAAAGTGACAGTTGAATAGTCAAACTGTAAATAAGACAAACTATTGGTAGTTCAAGATATTTCATTATTGAGAGAGAATCATATCCAACATATATTGTCAATCGTCTTTGAAGACCCATCATAGTCCCTTTTAGTGGGGAAATTGAAACATATACACCACACTAAAAAAATTCTTACATGAGAATATTAGGTCACTGACCAAAAATCAACTACATAATGGAGTATTTGTGATAACTTGTTGGCTTGATGCGAATCAATAATGCAACATGCAAAATCGCATATCTCCAAATAGCCATCAAAAGATTAGCTCTCACAAATAATGGTTTTGCAACCAATTTTAGACGTTCTAGTAATGATTCCACAAGTCTATTTTGAGTATGAACATGTGCTACTGGATGCTCAACTTCAATTCCAATTGATATATAATACTCATGAAAAGCATGAGATGTAATTTCACTAGTATTATCAAAACAGATTTTTTTAATCGGATAATCAGGGAAGTGAGTTCTGAATTGTACTAATAAATTTGCAAATACTTGATTACAAGTTGATAATAAACAAATATATGACCATCTAGTTGATGCATCAATCAAAACCATGAAATGATCCACATGGTGGGTGTATTAGACTACAAATATCACCTTGCATTCGTTTTGAAAATGAGATTGACTCATTTCTAAGTTTTCTTATGATGGTCTTATTATCAACTTTCCTTTGTGAACGTATAGTACATGAGAAATCATTGGTCTGAAGAAGTCTTTTGACTCTTATATATGTGTCCACATGAGTTTTTCAACCTTTTTTTTCGCATCATAATAACTGATCATGCCAACCAAGGAATTCATTCTGATTCGTAAACTTCTGGTTTACCATGAGAGGCATTTTAATTATACTGATATATTGTAGTATAAACCATCAAATTGATAATGCCAAACAAGGCATTCATTTTGATTCATAAACTTCTGGTTTACCATGACATGCATCTCAATTGTACTAATATATGTGTAAACTATAAGAGAAGTTTGATAATATCTCCAATACACATTTTTTTTCAACTCAATTGTAGAGATATAAATATATTTCATATCTTTGTCATCGTTGTTTGTCTCAATATGATATCTATTTAGACAAATATCCTTGAAACTTAATAAGTTTCTATTCAACTTCTGGGTAGAAGTATAATAGCTCTTCCGGAGCCTTCACATATATTTGTAGTACTATAAACAATACTAACATTGATGTCTCACATTACCAAACAAGAGAAAAATTTATTACTCTTAAGAATTGTATAAGTTGTTGCACTATTAATCAAACACATATCTTCATCATTAGTGCTAGTGCCAACATTCATTTTTCATATAAATACACACACACACACACACACACACACACACACATATATATATATATATATATATATATATATATATATATATATATATATCAATGAGATTTTTTTAACACTCTCGTAACCAATGAGGTGATCAATGCTTCCATTTGATTTAGCAAAGAAAATAATAATATTAAGATGAGTAGCATCCATATGGCCATAATCAGAATCACCATCTTCATAAGAAAAATGTGTTTTTATTATTTGTAAGATGCTTTGGTGTACGACAAGTACAACTTAAATGGTCTTTACTATTGTAATGATAATATATACTTTCGTCTTATTTACCAATATTTTCACATTTTTCTTTTTCCTTTTTCACATTATTGTGCCACTTCTGGTGACAAAATATGTCTTTGAAATTTCCTTTATAACCATGTCCATAATCAATATCACGATCATGAAAATATAAATAAAATGTTGTTGCATTCACTTTTGGGAATGGAGCAGAACCAATTGGACAAGTTTCATGATTTTCTATCAAAAGCTTAGTGCTTTGTTCAGCCATACAATGGCATGAAATAAATTCATAATATTTATTGATGCATTCACTTTTGGGAATGAAGCAGATTTTGGATGGATCTCATGATTTTTCATCAAAAGCTTCATTGCTTTGTTCAGCCATACAAAGGCATGAAATAAATTCATAATATTTATTGATGCATTCACTTCTGGGAATGGAGCAAATTGGATGGATCTCATGATTTTTCATCAAAAGCTTCATTGCTTTGTTCAACCATACAAAGACATGAAATAAATTTATAATATTTGTGAAATCTTTGTTCACAATATTGTTCTCGCGGGAAAAAATAGTTGCTCAGATGCTTTATTTCTTTATTTAATGGTATCACTAAGATCCATTACATCTAAATGTATTTCAACATCTAATATCCAATATAAGTAATTCTTCCTTGTAATATCAAGGGTTACAAATTCAAATTTTTCAACATTTCGCTTGTTTAGAACTAGCACATAAAATAATAATAATAATAATCACCATCATAATAAAAATAATAATAATAAGACAGAGAAGAAAATTGATAAAGTCAAACAATTCTTATCTCAAGAATAAAAATATAAGATAAAATTGTAAATGAAGAAATGATTAGAAAGAGCCTAGATTGAGACACGTAGAACATTATCCTTAAAGAGAAAAAAAATTCCAATAGCCCTCAGTTGGTTGAAGCATCGTGCTGATAACGCGTTATGAAATGAACCTAATAAGAGAGAGAAGAAGGAGAGAAAGAACACAGATGAGTTGCTCCATATTCTCTCATTCTCTATTCTTTCTTTCCTTCTTCTCTCTCTTATTATGTTCATTTCATATATATATATATATATATATATATATATATATATATATATATATATATATATATATATATATATATATAATTAATCAAGATATATTCTAAAATAATTTATTTTAATGTATTGTTTCTTTAGATATAAACTTTCTTTTCATAATAATTTTTTATTTTAATTTAAAATTATTTTAATTCTAATTTATACTTTAGCAATTACTTGAACCTCAAATGATTTTTTAAAATTTATTTTAAAAAGGATTAATTTTAAATATATAAAAAATTATTATATTAAGGTCTATAGAGGGGGTTTCACTGGGGAGATACAACACCAATGAGACATGAGCCCAACCACATAAGACATTGACACCACTCTCAACCTAAAACCTTAAGGCAATGAGTATATGGATCTTTATCCTTATATAGTGCTCTACTTTCTTATTTTTAACCAATGTAGGAATTAGACTCACACTTGGATTCCTAACAATCTCCCCCTCAAGGGTGAGTCCCTTCAACCACATTGGTACACTCCCCCTCCAACGGAAGCATTCCAAACCACGAGTATCCCTTCTCTGCCTTTTATGTACTGTCGTTCTTCTTAATGGGACAGGCTTACCTAGAATCCTTGCCAGGAAGACTTTCGATACAAGGACCATACTACATTCGTCTGAGCTGGTTTTAACCATTGGCTCTGATACCACTTGTTAGGTCTATAGAGGGGGTTCCACTAGGGAGATACAACACCAATGAGACATGAGCCCAACCACACAAGACATTGACACCACTCTCAACCCAAAACCTTAAGACAATGGGTTTATAGGTCTTTATCCTTATATAGTGCTCTACTTTCTCAGAAGTAGTGAAGGAAATAATATCGTTGAAGAATCTTATAAAAGAATTAGGAAAAGAGCAAGATGACTTTCCGTTGTTCAGTGATAGTCAAAGTGCTATTTGTCTTGCTAAAAATCCAATTCTTCATTCCAGATGCAAACACATTGAATTGAAGTATCCTTTTATCAAAAACTTGATAAATGATGGAGACTTGTTTTTGTTGAAGATTCCAAGTGCAGAGAATCCAGCTGATATGTTGACCAAGACTGTCACAACAACTAAGTTGAGGCTTTGCATTGCCTCAACTAGCCTTCGAGAAAATTGATGATGAAGGTACTACACTAGGTGGTAATATAAATCAAACTCCAAGTGGGAGAATTGTTAGTATTATGGTGCTTGATTTAGTCTCACATCGCTTAAAATTATGAGATGTGGTTCTCTATTTTACTATATAAAAGACCCTATGTAAAGCTTGAGATACACTAGAAATAAAAATACTTCCTACTATAGTCGTGGATGTAGCCATACACATTGTATGCCGAACCACGTTAAATTCTTGTGTCGTTTATTTCTCTCTCCTTATTCTTTCCTTTATTGCCTTGTTTCCAGCAATTTGTATCAGAGTCAAGGTCACGAGTTTGATTCCTGGTGGGCAATTGTTAAGGGGGAGATTGTTGCGGGTTGCAAAATTGTCCCATGGCGGAGACCAGGTGGGCCAAGTCACAATCCAAGTAGAATTCCTAGTAGGAAAATTGCTGAGGGAAAGATTGTTGTATGTGGCATCAATTGTCTCGTGACGAAGGCCAAGTGGGTCGGGTTACAATCGAATCGTGACGCTGAGACTGTTACACTCTTAAGTAAAAAGAGTTGTGTTCGGACTAATAACTATAACTTTTGACAAAGTGGTAAGTGCTCAATCCAACATTTAATACTAACTTTTTTTTTCTCTTCTTTTCATCCACACAATCTATGTCTCTTTTTTCTTTTTTCTTTTTCTTTAATCCAAATAAGTATGGAAGTTGCATGATTGCCTTGGGCATGACGCTGTGTACATCATGAGTAATGTGGTTCTGTGTGTAACACGAGTTTTTACCTTCACAAAATCCTTTTACACTTTAGAAAATCATTTTAATTTAAAGATGTACAAACCTAAGGACAACAGCTTTTCGTAGCTGTCGACATCCCTATTGAAAATAAGTTTTTGTTAACATTTATTTATGTTTTACTCTTTTTTCATCCACACAGTCTATATCTTCTTTCCATTTTAATTTAAACATAAGACGATATTATTATTGATATGTAAACCTCAGAACAACAGGTTATCGCAGCTGTCAGCAATCCTATCATAAATACTTTTTTGCACGTTTTAATTTTTCCTTTCTTTATGGATGATAGTAATGGCGGATCATGACACAGGCAAGGAGGAAATGGCCCTCAAATTAATTAATGCAATTCGGTTATTTTGGTTCAATTTATTGAAGTGATCAAGAATTTTTATCAACATTAACATTAGGATTACGTTAAATACATTAACAAAATAAATTATCTTTATTAACGATTCTAATTTTAATAAAAAATCATTTATTCGTCTCAAAAACTTTAATGAGAAAAAATACATTGCATCAGTTTTTTCAATAATCAAGATTAAATTGAGATTTAAAAAAACTAGAGGACCAACATTTTTTAGATGAAAACCATAAGCAAAAGAGTAATTAAACCAAATATTTATTATTTTTTTCTCATTGTCTTTTTAATTTTACATAAATTGTATTCATCTCTCACTCTCATATGCTTCCTTTTTTTTTTTGAAAAAAAAGAAGGAAATTAGACACAAACTCATTTTTTGTCTCATTTCTCGTTTGTCCTCACCTTTATTGAAGAAAAAAAAATGGTAATTCTCTCTTATCTTACTTGATAATGAAATATTAATTTAATGGTTAATTTTTTTATCTTTGAGTCTTTTGAATATTCAGTTTTTTTATGAATATAGAAGAAAAAATAATGTATTATGTATTTTTTCATAACCGATATAACCGATTTTTAATTGTGACTTGACTATAATATATTTTTCTTTTAATAATTACGTCTCTTAATTTTTTATTAAATTATGATAAATTATTTGTTAATATTATTTTAAAAAAGGTATATTAATAAAGAATAAGAGAATAGATTCATGGGTTAAAAGTGATAAAAGAAAACTATTCGTGAAAATTAAAACAACATAGATTTTACCTGTTCACAACATTAAACAAACGATCCAAGCTAATGATCCAATTGTTCAATTAGAAGGATCCATTTTTTTGAGACATTATATTATTGATCCAATCTAATGATCAAATAATTATATTATTTTGACTCCGCCAAAATTTTTGGTCAAGATCCGTTACTAAATAATAACAATTTTAAGATTGAAAAAAAGAGTAATATTTTTTATTTTTTATTTTATTAAAGTTATTTTAAATTTTAATTAGTTTTTCAAGATTACTTCCAGTTTTCAAGGATCGATTATTTAGAGAGTTTGAGTGAGAGAAGTTCGACTTGGGTGTTAGTAGGAACAGGTAATAGTTTTGTTGTTTTTTGACTTTTGATGTTTCAACGTTTCCATTTTCATTTGATGAGCATCACACAACGATGATATTTTAGACCTAACTAGCTAGCTTTTGTTTATGAATGTGGATTCTAGAATGATGAAAAGGACTATTACACCAAATTGCTGTTCCCCATCATTTAAAACCATTTGTGAAAAAGTACTATTGCAGCAGGAAGAGCCTTTGAATTAAATATTGGTTGTTTTTAATGCTTATTAATATAATTTATGTAGCTATTGATCTTCTAGGGATGTGATACTATGAGGAGAATCCTGAATATATCGTTTCAGTATCTCTGCTGTTGGATATTTTATAAATATCATCCTCAATGGTTTAAAACGGTATTTAAGGCCAAATTTTCAGATATAGGTAATAGCAAAAGTATTAAAATTGCTAAAACTCAGTTTCATAGCCGTGCACGGTTACCAATGCAAATCATCTTTTTAAATATTATCTTAAATTTTTTAGATTAATTTTTATTTTTTTAGAAAATATGATATTTAATATTAATAAATAATAAAATTAAAAATTAAAAATTAAATATAATAAAAAATAATAAAATTTATTGAGATACTTTTTTATTTTTTTTCATTTTAAGTTTCTCACATATTGTATTAATTTATTACTTTTACATCTCTTTTTGTTTTAAAAAAGAAATAAAAAATTAGACATAAATTAATTTCTTCACTCTCATATAAATTCGCAATTGTAAAGAGAAAATTTTCGGATCAATAATTCTATGACTTTATTTTCACAAAAAATCAGATAAAGTCATTTGAATTTATATATATATATATATATATATATATATATATATATATATATATATATATATATATATATATATTATATTTTTTATATCAATCATATATTTTATATTTCTCATATTTTTTTTCAATCTATACAACTTCTCAACATTCGTAATATTCCATATCATAATTATATGAAAATAAATATTCTATATTGTAATATGACTCTTAAAATTCCATAAGTCCGCATTTTAATTAAGTCTGCATTAAACTCTCAAGATCAAAATGTAAATTTAACTGAATGTTTATTGTATATATACTTTTGTTATATTAATAATGATAATTAAATATATAAAATTTGAGTATTGTTATGAATTAATGATTTTCCATTGATTTGATATATTTACTCATATGATTCATTACTCTTTATGGTAAATATTTGTATTAACTAAGTTGATTTGTTTCCTTTATGGATTACATATAGTATCTATAAATAGGACTCTTCCTATCAATAATAAAACACAATGAGTTGCTCCCTATTCTCTCATTCTCTATTCTCTATTGTTTCTTCTCTATTCTCTCTGTTATTCGCTTTATTTCATAACACGTTATCACCACGATGCTCCAACCAATTGAGGACTAGTGGAAGTTTTCTCTCTCTAACGACAGTGCTCTGCATGTCTCAATCCAAGCTCTTTCTAATCCTTACTCAATTTATAATTTTACCTCATATTCTTCCTCTTGTGATAAGAATTGTTTAACTTTATCAACTTTCATCTCTGTCTTATTATTTTTATTATGACGGTGATTATTATTATTATTTTGATGATTATTATTATTAATAATATTATTATTTTATGTGCTAGTTCTAAACATACGAAACGTTGCAAAATTTGGATTTGTGACCCTTGATATTACAAGGAAGCATTCCTTATATTGGATTTTAAATGTTGAGAAATATATTTAGATGCAATGGATATTGGGATACCATTAAATAAAGAAATAAAACATCTAAGCAACTAATTTGCTCATGACAAAAATATTGTGAAAACATTTCACAAATTAGTATGAATTTATTTCATGCCTATGTATGGGTGGCTGGACAAAGCAATAAAGCTTTTGATGAAAAATAATGAGATCCGCCTAATCTGCTCATTCCCAGAAGTGAATGCAGCAATAAATATTATGAATTTATTTCATGCCTTTGTATGGATGAACAAAGCAATGAGATTTTGATAGAAAATCAAGAAACCTGTCCAAATTGGTTCTGCTCCATTCCCAAAAGTGAATGCAGCAACATTTGATTTATATCTTCATGATCGTGATCATGATATTGATTATGGACATGGTTATAAAGAAAATTTTAAAGACATATTTTGTCACCAGAAGTGGCACAATAATGTGAAAAAGGAAAAAGGAGAATTTGAAAATATTGACAAAAAGATGAAAGTATATATTATCATTACGGTGGTAAAGATCAAAGACCATTTGAGTTGTACTGATTCTACACCAAAGCATCTTACAAATAATGAGAAAAATATAGAAACACACTTTGCTTATTAAGAAGGTGATTCTAATTATGGCCATATGGATGCTACTCATCTTGATATTATTATTATTATTTTCTTTGCTAAAGCAAATGGAAGCATTGATCACCTCATTGATTATGAAAGTGTTAAAAAAAATCTCATATTGATATTTACGTTTATATGAAAAACGAATGTTTGCACTAGTACCAAAAGATATGTGTCTTATTGATAGTGCAACAACTTATACAATTCTCAAGAGTAATAAATTT
>Ga0214542_1003875_pt1 | contig 30024 bp, 18 predicted proteins | sample CNSS1metaG_FD_160096 | JGI IMG/M metagenome (GOLD analysis project Ga0214542, IMG submission 160096) | Root nodule microbial communities from cowpea collected in UCLA plant growth center, Los Angeles, California, USA - CNSS1 | ecosystem: Host-associated > Plants > Roots > Nodule | place: USA...
TTGTTGTAGACATGACAATGAAATTTTGAAAAGGTTGGTTATGCCCTGTTACATCATTGAATTTGTACTATGTATGCAGTGAGGTTGTTGACCAGGTCTTCATAGTGCTGCTTCTCAGACTTCATATGGCATTCCCAATTTTCTTTCCTTAGTTTATACTCTTACCCGGAAATTGAAGGAACAACTCTAATCTAGATGTTATCAAGTTCTACGCTTGGGATCACTTCATGCTCCCTACCATTCATACAATGCTTTTGTCATTTAGACCCTTTCTAACATCTCAACTTTCTAGGAATGCAAAATGTATGGAAATTTAAGAGACCAAAGGTGTTAATTAGAGTTAAATATATGTCTAGATATATGTAATTTGAATTAGATTTTAGGAGTGTTTTATGTTTTAATTATTAGGTATTATTTAGTGGATAAAGAAAAATAAGTTAGGCTATTGTTTAGACTTAGAGAGTTAGATTGAGATATTACTAAATTTTTGTTACATTTGCTTTATGGATGAAATAATGTGAAATATTATACATTTTTTACCCATTTAAAATATATTTTCTAAACATTAAAAACCTAAAAACCAACAATAAGAGCTTTGTGATAGGTTTTTTTAGGGGAAGATTCACTAGGGAGGAATAACAATATTAAGATCTAAGCTCAATTCATATGGATTATTACCATCTTTAACCCACAACCTTAAGGTAATTTAAACTCACATTTGGATTCCCAAAAATTTATTTTTCAAGGATGAATCATTTCCACATTAATAATACAATTAACCAACATGTTAAGTCGATTACATAGATTGGATCATCGTGACATGAGAATAAAAGGAGGAATTTGTCTTTTTAGAACTTGTATAAGAGCTAAAATCATTTATTTTGACTTTTTGGCACTACATTGTAGGGTGAATTTTGAAAGATATGAAAAATCTCATTCATAGTCAAACATACGACTTTTCACAAAATTTTATATTTATCTATAATATTTAATACGAAATTCTATTTACTCACTTGAAATTGAGTACCCCACACTTGCTTAAACTTTTTGTTAAGAAGACTTTCAATACAATGACTATATTTATGGGTAACATCAAGGAGATATGAACTCAATCCACGTAATGGTTGATTAACACCACTTTCATCACAAAATCTTAAAATAATGAGTATGAGACTAAGTTGCTTAACTTTTTTATTTCTAGTTAATGTAAGACTTAAATTCAATGTAAGATTTAGATCCATAAATTCTCAACATTATGTTATAAATTGAGTCTATCCATATTTTTTAAATCCAAACATAAATCTAATATTGTTAGAATGAATATTGAAGGCTATCCATTTTAATTTTCAATTTCCACTGTTTTATGTAAATATTATCGCTTTTAGGTTGATAGATGGAAGAGTTTGTTGAAAGTGTGTTGTTCAAATCAAAATTCATAAAGAGAAGAAAAAAAAAATCAAAAAGCAAGAGTAACCTTGTTCATTGGAGTATCATTCATTTGTTAGATTAATATAATGACACTCAAGATACCCAATAAGATTTGTGATCTTTGAAGGACAAGTACAATAGAAGTGAAAAATAAAGAATAATTGCTTTGTTCCGTATAATAAGTATTCACATATTTCCATATCTAACAATAAGAAATTCACTTTAGTACAACAACTTTAATTCTAATAATTTTTGTTTAAACTTGATTTATAGTTAATATAATTAAACGCATATTTGATTTTTAGTAAATATCCGAATGTATATTTATTAAAGAAAATATTAAGGTTATTATGTAATTAATTTTGAAAAAACACTAAAAATCTTAAATTTCTAAAGTAAAAAGTAAAGCGTTCAAGACTCCATTCAAGACTAATTATATATTAACCTTAATTTTTGTCCTAACAAACATATATGAACAATTATTAAAAACTAAACAATTATTTAATTACGTTAATCATTAATAAAATTCAAATAAAACTAATTAAATTATATGTTTATTATACATTTGTAATTTTATTTTTCTTATCGTACTAACATTAAATTATGTCAATACTTATGATAATTAATTATTAATTATGTATCCAAAAATAAATGAACTAAATAATTATTAACTTAATTTAGTAGTTACTTATAAATTAGTTTAAATGGTATTTTAATTTAGTTTACAGTTTTATTCAATTATAATAATTCAATTAATTTAGATTGATGTAGATTGGACGTGACTATGTTCCATAGATCAATAGTTTTTTATTCTTACCCACATTTCAATTGGTTTCATTAAATTTCTGAAATGGTAACTTGAGTTAAATTTCTACCTATCACTGCCACTACCATCGGTTTATCCTACATTGACTTTTAACCATCAAAAGTCAAACTGTTATCATATTGAAAAAGTAAAAGAAAAGAAAGCTATATAGGTCAAAGTCACGTTTGCTTTCAGGGGTAATAATTTATATTATCTCAAATAAATAAATAAATAAATAAATAAATAAAAACTACAGAAACAATCGTGTTACGATTATTCCATTAATTAATTATTGTATAGCTATTATATAACGAGGTTAAACTAAATCTGCCTATTTTTCAATAGTAAAGAGTAATAGACTTTTTGTTAGGAATAGTCCAAGTATGAGTCAAAAGTTTCACATTAGATAGAATAGACAAAGTTAAACACTATATAAAAATAAAAGCCCATAACACTATTGCTTTAAAGTTTTGAGGTAAAAGTGGTGTCAAATGTCTTATATGTGTAAGACTAATGTCCTATATATATAGAACTACAATCTCTCAATGACTACAAACCATAAACTATATATATGAAAAAATATATAACCCAACAATGGTATCAAAGCCGATGGTTCGGAGTGACTGACCGCATAACCATAACCATAACAATAACAAAAATGGGTCATCGAAGTGACTGACTGCATAACCACAACCAAAAAGGAGTCACTCATACACCTGAAAGGAAATATATCATATGAAAAAAATAACAAAACAAGGGCTTGAGGGGAGATTGTTGGAAATAGTCCAAGTGTGAGTCAAAAGTTTTGTAAAATATAACCCAACACTTTTTGTTAGGGATTTGTGAACCGGTGAAAAACTGGTCGATTATATAACATGGTTTATATTTAACTATAAAAAATTAAATATTAACAAAAATGTACTGATATTTTTATGAGTCTTTTTATGTTTGATCATAAAAGAGTAAAAAATGAATGATCTTTTAAAATGTTTCATGCAACTTTTCTTTTTTATTGAAAATCTCTACATGTAACTTTTTTCTTTTAAGTGACAACCCTGAGTGTGATAAAGATTATTCATCTTTTGTGGGTGATTTACGTGGGGAGTGATTCTTCCATCGAGCTTAGTTGTCAAAACCTCTACTTTGTTCACATCGAAATCATGACTATTTTTTGAGAACTCAATAATGTCTCCCTTTATTGTTGAAGGATTTTTCGTGGTGGTTCTGATTGTTTTGTGGTGGTTGCTTTGATTACATTGGAGTATTTTTGGATCAAATGTCTTATTGAAGTATGTGCTCTATATCTCCGTGATTATTTTTGGAGATATTAATGCATAGTCTCCATTATGGTTCTCATTCATTTTACATGTTGTCATTTGCGTTTCATGTATGTAGAACAAAGTCATAGCTATTGACATGTTTTCGTATTTCAAGTTCTGCTAATCCAAAACAAATGATTATTTTCTTTAAAAACACAAAAAAATTACATTAGGTATTATACAGTCCAACGTAAATTTACATTATGGATTTTGTTCGACATAAATTTTGTCACCCACATAGACGCCATATTATTAACAAAAATAAAATGTAAAAAAAATATTAGATGTAAAAAACCTCTTATGTGCTAGACTACCACAAAAATAAGAGTTTTATGTATGATATTTTAAGGTCGAGCATAGTTGGCCTGGATTAAAGGTAAAGCCAAATTGGCCTCGATCAAAGTTGTAGTAGAGTTGACCTCAATTGAAGGTCGAGCCTAGCCAATCGTGATCAAAGGTTAAGTAGAGTTGTCCTAAGCTAGAGTTTGAACCATCCACCAAGACCGAAGGTTGAGATGAGTTGACCCTATCTAAAGGTCATGATAAGTCGACCTTGACTAGAGGTTGAGATGAGTCAACCTCGACTGAAGGTCAAAATTATTGACTCGAGCCGAAGTTTGATTTGAGTCTACTTGAATCAAGGGTTTATCAGAGTCATTCCGAGCCTAGGGTTGAATGTGTCAACATAGGTATAATAACTTCTTTTGCTTACAATCCAATAACTCTTGATAAGACAAATATCTCATTCTCTTGTAACATTACCCACTTCCTCCTTTTTCAACCCTAGGCACATTTACTCCTTTAATGCCCTTTGAATTATGAGTCAATCGCCATGCAAACATCGACTTAAATTTCATACTCGCTTGACCCAAACTCAAACAAATGTCATGACGACCCTGGCTTGACCTTATCTTGCTTCTAGATGACAAATTTAACTCCACGATTTTGGCCATGTTCATCATATGATCTCGAGTTAAAAGTGTTACCACATTCAAGCCTTGAGGACAAGCTCAAATCTCTTCCTTGAAACCATGGATGAAACAAGCAAAATGTTGCTCATCATGGAGTTTTGGGATGAGGCCTATTACCGAGCATTCAAATCGATGAAAATACCTCTACATGCTTCCAATTTGGCACAATTCTATTAAATACTCCAAGATTCTACCCTTCCCCAAACCACTGTAATGCTCTAGAAGCTTAGATTTCAACTAATTCCTTGTTAAATCCTCACAATTGTTAAATAAGGAGTTGAAAAAAATGGATTGTACCACCTTCCATGCATAATTGTTTGGTGTTGATCATTATGACATCACTAGTTTCTTGTACCTAAAAATATATCTCTTCTTATGTAATCCGACCAACATGGTCCTCATTGATGAACATTTTCCTAAGTTCTTAGACATCATATATTAATAAGCTTTGCTTGACTTTCAACAAGTTCGTTTGTACCTTTGCATTATCACATCATTGAGCTTCTAACTACCGTTGATTGATTGACTCCTGTTTGGTTTCATAAAGCATAGCTATTATCATCCTCACAAGCTTGCCTCCCACTTGTTTAACACACACTTCTATGATTTTTTGTATTTCTTTCTCTTCCATTGACAATGTTGACTGCCTTTTCTCTCTTTTCTTCCTTGGCGTTGGCATTCATCGTTAAAGATGAAAGATTTGACTAACTAGACTAGAAATCTTAGAAACTAAAATTATACTGGCAAAAAGAGAAACAACAAATATAACGACACTAGTGGATTGTATGTTATTTGTCATAAAAAGAAAACCACAAAAAGAGGAAACCTCCAAGTGTCCAGAACACAACTCTTCTAACAGAAAATTAGATCATCACCCTCTCTCCCCTTTGCCTCATGACTAAATAATGTAAATACTTTCCCATGCCTAATAACCTTTCCACTATGGCAACTTTCACTACAAGAAAAACTAATATTACCGACGGTCCAAATTCATTGGTAATTCGTGGGTAAAACTCTTATTGGTAAATTTTATCAACGGAAGATAAATTCTATCGGTAATTACCGATGAAAAAATCTATTAGAAAAAATCGTCGATAATTACCAACCAAAAAATATCAGTAAATTTGTCAGTAATTACTGATTGAAAAATTCATCGATAATTATTGACCGAAAATATGTCGGTAAAATAGTGCGAACTGGTTCATCTTCTTCCTCTTCCTCCTCTTACTCCTCCTCCTCCTCTTCCTCCTCCTCCTCCTCGTCCTCCACCTCCTCCTCGTCTTCTTCTTCTTCTTCTTCTCTTTTCTGATGCGTGGACAAATTTTGCCGTCAATAATTGAAATTTGTATTACCGACGAATTTTTTAGTCAGTAGTTAAAATATTAAAATTCGTCGATACTTCGAATTTACTAATAGAAATACATTCGTCGGTAAAATTTCGTTGGTAATCCCAAAATTTTTTGTAGTGTCTATTTTGTAAGAATCTCTCCACTTACTCGAGCCATTTAAACTTGAAGATTTCCTTTCTTTCTTTTACGCACATATACCTTTCATACTTTAGGTGTCTCATGAACTAATGGTTTTTTAGCCCATAAACTTGTTGGACTCCAACAAAAATTATAGGGATCATGATTTTGGATTGGACTTCCATCTGTCTAAAAAAATCCAATCTAGTCAAGCCCATTTAGTTCCAATTAACATAAGTGGAAAGGGTGTTTTAGGTTAAGAGAGTGGGTAAAAGTCGCAACCTTTGGAAGTGAGAAAGTAGGGAAAACATTTGTTGGCACATTCAGAGAGCCACCTAATTACAATTACTGCTTCGTTCACCATTGGATTAAGTTGGAATTTCGACAGCATGTTTACATGATCAATTTCTTCATTTTGATCGTTGGAGTCATCAAGTGGAGGTCATTATAGTTAAAGAAATCAGTTTTGCACTATTGTTCTATTTTAGGTTTCTCTTCCTTGTCCAAATTTGAGAGCATTATTGTTTTGGTGTATTGGTTGGTTGTATACACTTATTTGTGTTTTTGATTTGACTCTCTTGTATTCATATTTAATCTTAGTGGAGTTGGATTGATTGGCTTGTACCCGTGAGATTTTACTTCTCACTTTGAGAGCTCCCATGTTAAAAATATGAGTATTCTCTTTTGTAATTATTGTTGCCAGTTTCTATTGTTGTTTTCCCTCATAGATCCTTGTATCAAAAAGTCTTTCTGGTAGGGTTTTCAGGGAAGCGTATAAAATGGTCATCACTAAGGTACTCGTGATTGAAAAAGTTTTTGTGCAGTGTACCAATGTGGAAGGAACTTGTCCTTAAAGGAACGATTGTTATGAATACAAGTGAATTTAAGTTTCACATTAAATGAATATGAGAAAGTTAAGCAGCATATAATTAGTTCGTATCTTACCGCTGTTGTATAGTAAATCTTCCTTTTATCACATGACAAACAAAATTATTACTCCAATATTGTCAAAGCTCGATTTATAATTTTGTTTCCAATGACCGATATAATTTAGTCAACAAAAGTGCATATATTCCTTATGGATCCACTGGGAATGATTCCAAGAAGGAAAAAACATGTCTAGAGAGAAAAAAAAACCTACACCAGGAAAAATTGTTTGTAGAAAATTGGTATGTGAAAGACCTGCCAGCTGAAAGAGATGAAATAAGACAACTAATATACACACAACAAAGTTTTATAGCAACTGATGTTAATGAATAACATCAACACACATGCACTAGATCAAAATATCAGAAACATTATGAAACATCAGTTCTTCAGCGACTCATTTTCATGATAATTCACACATCGTCAAGAAACACAAACAACAACATATTAAAACCTGTCTTTAACTATGATTCACCTCCGGCGCAGTGCTTAACTCATTCAGCAAAGAATCAAATTCTGAGAACCCATCAAGAAAACCACTGAACTTCTCGTTTAACTTCGATCTCCATAGACCATCTTTACCTTCTTCCTCTTCATGTTCATCCTTCACCCCTACCCCATTTTGCAGACTCAGAAACTCCTCTTCATCATGAACCATCAACGCCTCCTTCGGGTTTGAATCCATGGCATCTTTGGTTGGTGCAGTTTTGGACTTGCTTCCACCGCTCCCTTCTTCTGGTTTTCCGGTGAGTCTTTGAACTAACTCTCTGAAATTAGCAGCATCAATTTCAATTATTTTAGGAGCAAACACATGAACTATTCTAATCTCTGACTTCAACTTTGAGATCGCATGTGAATCTCTGTTGATTCTTAGCTTTGAGGATAGTGAGCTTGGAGAAGAAGTTTCTAGCTTTGTCATGTGTTCTTGGTAACACTGATAGAAAGTTGCAGTGTAGTGGTTGATTCTGAAGAGAGAAAAAAATAATAATAATGGAACTATATCCTGCAAGAAAACAAGGTGCAGATTCTCAAAGTTTACTTGAAGCTGTCTTTTGGCAACTGAGATTGGACATAACATCTAACCAAATTTATTGTCAATAAAATAATAAAGTGAGAAACACATTAATGGGACCTTCCTACTCACACATGTTATTTTCTTCTTCATTATTTAATGTTTCTGTGCATTGACATTAATGACAGTTATAACAAACAAATATGAGAGACATGTCCGAAGGTTATTTGGCCTAGTTACATTCAATTTAATCTTATTTTTTCCACATGTCAAAGACATCATTAGACGAAATTCAGCTTAGTTTGCTAATTTATGGCCACAAACCATTTAATAATACTTTATATTAATTTGGCTGTTACAGATATTCATTGAGAAATGCATCCGGTCCACACAGATGAAAAGTACTTCGTTCAGCAAATTACTTTTAAAATGACTCTTCCTATATTAGTAATGTTCTAATGACTTTTAGTGTATTAATAATATTCTAATATGAAATCGATTGAGATAACATTATTAAGATTGATAAAAATTATAAAAGGTACTTCAACTAATAAATTAGTTTTAAAAGTATTTTTTTATATATATTGTTGGTGTTTCAACGTCAGGAGTTAATAAAAACTATGAAAAGTATTTCAATCATTGACATTTTTTATACAAAATCTAAAACTCCTTTATAGTTTTATCTTTAAAAGTCGTTGTAGAAAGTAGAAGAAAAAATTTATTCAAATTATTTTTAATCTTGACTTGTAGCTTATAACTAATATGAAATATCATTTAGCTCAAGTAAATTAAGTATAGCTTGTTACATTTATCAATGCATTGTAGGAAAGTCTTTCTAGATTGGTTAAAAAAGATTTTCTATATTTATTCTAGAATTAGTATAGATATAGACAATATAGAAAGTTTAAACTTTTTATACCGATTCTAAATTCAACGTAGAAAATCTAATTGTAAATGAGAAATTTTATTTAAAGAGTTACTTTTCATACTCGTTAAGACGTCAATCGGTATAAAAAGTATTATTTATTATACTGGTTAAGGCACCAATCAGTATAAAAGTATCACATTTTATATTAGTTAAGGTGTCAACTGATATAAAAAAATATTTTATACCAATTAAGGTGTCAACCAATCCAATGTTTTTAGTAAATAATAGTTAAATACTTATTGAAGACCACTTCTTCTCTTATATAATTATGATTGTTTGTGATAACCATGACTCCATCATTGCTAAATAATTAAATTATTATATAACATTTAAATTCAATATGGAACTATACCATATTGGCTAGATTAACCGCCATGAACCAATGGCTAAGTTAGCCATTATATCACAATACTCGGATCGAACTGCTAACTTATAAATGGACCGCTAACTTATTAAAAAGCCTTTAACTAAGTTCTTATTGAACTTAAGATAATACTACACAGGAAAAAACACTTCAGAACCATATTCGCTAAACTACACAGTCTTCTCCTAACCAGTAGCCCCTACTTTAATTTGAATAAAATAGTTAAACCCATAGGGAAAACGTGGAACCTGAGGCCTGGGCTTAATCAGGCCCATATGAGCCCAATGGAGGCCCAACCCATAACTTAAAACTAGTAAAATATGATTAATCTCCTATAAATAAGAGTGGATCCCATCAATAAAAGGTACACAATTCATTAGTGCTAAGAACTGAGATTTGACTTTGAGAGCTTTTTGCTGACTTGATCGTCAGAATCCTGTTTGCAGGTAATCCTCATAATGTTCTATCAAGCACCAAGATATGAAGATATGTTAGAGAAAGTCGAAGAGCATTCGTCCGAGATGTTCAAAGGTTGGGATAAGATAAAATTTGAGTCCCATAATAATTTGTTATTTTTTTTTTCCGCAAGATAAGAAACTATCAGATGTTAAGCTTTTTTTTTTTTTTTTAAAGTTATTAATCAATGAGTGCTTGTACATTTAGGACCTGATTTCTGTCAATAAAATAATCGATAATATGGTCCTAGGTTAACCTCATTTAAGATGCTCGTATGTTTGATTTCACAAAGTAATTTTAAGAATGTAAAACATTGTTAAAATTTTCACATTCTAAATTATGTACATAATAATAAAAATAAAAAATTTACTTTTCCCAAAGCAAAATAACAGTTCTCAAATCTAAAAAGGAATTCTTACAAAAATTAACAGTCAAAGAAAATTTTGTAAAAATAAAAAAATAGAATATATTTCAGAATTGAAGACATTAAGTTTAACTATCTTACAATTATATTTAAATAATTTTTAATTAAGAAATCATGGCATTTATTGAGGATTCCTCAAAGCTTCACTAATATTTCGGAAAATTGCTTTGTACATTCTATAATTAACTTCGTATGCCTCATCATATGAAGAGTTCAACCACAGATAAAATTGATTAAAATATGACAAAGTTGTCTTCCAACAAATTCGAATAAGAACTAACAACTTTTATAAAAGTACATAGAATTGTTAGAAATACAAATTCAGGAAAGAAAGGAGGTTTTTAAGCAATACATGATAAAAATAAATAAAATCAAATATGAAAGGACAAGTTGATTCTCCAAAATTTTTACAGTCAAGTTTTTCATTGGCTATCACATTATTTATTTAATTTATAAATAATGACTTCAAATTAAATAAGTAAACATAAATTAATTAGTTAAGACTCTAAATTATTCCAATGACTACAAGTAAGACTTTGTTTAGACTTCACATGTTCCAAGTGTCAAGTCTTACTCTTTTCTTTTACTTTTTTACTTCAACAAACAAGTGTATAAGTTTGAATTAACCAACCAGACTGTTAGAAATGAGTTTTAAGTCTAACTCAACCCACAAAATCAGCTTGTAAGGTGAGGTTTGCACCTTACTTATATACTATGAAATTGCCTTATTTCTAGTCGATGTGTGACTTCCAACACACCCCCTCACGCCGATGTATCATCTCGTGCGTGAGACTAGAAATTAATGGGTGCTCCGTTAGCAGCCCGATAGCGGGTGGAATAGAGTGTCCAAGAAATCTCGCTAGGATAGACTTTTTTTCTTAAATAATGGCTCTAATACCATGTTAGAAGTGGGTTTTAAGCCTAACTCAACCCCACAAAATCGGCTTATAAGGTGAGGTTTTCACCTTATATACTATGAAATTGCCTTATCTTTAGTCGATGTGAGACTTCCAACACATACATTAATTAATTCATATAGTTTTTCATTTGTTCCAACTCCTACGAGTGGAATCCTAGTCACACTACACTCATTCTAATATCTATGAATGAAGTGTGTTATACCTCGTAAGTTACAATGTATACATATGAAGGACTTCTCTTTTAGTTAAACAAAAGATTAATAGAAAACTAAAAAGAATTCTAACTAATAAGATTGAATTATAACCAAACATTATAATATAGTCTTATGAACAAAAAACAAAACCAAAAAGGAATAGAGAAAAATATACTTTGTTTGAATAAAATAAAAGATCAACACATTTATTGCACTAAACCTCAAAATCAACTATGAAGTTACAATAGTATCAACCTAAGAAGATTTAGTCTTCCATGAGGAAGACCACTCAAGAGTGAGGAAGTGAGATGGATAGGTGGATGAGGTGATCAATCGATGGGAGAAGCGATGGTGGCTCAATTATAACAATTATGAATGATCACTTATGTTGCTTAGAAACACAAAGCTTAAGCTTCGCTTAATGAATCCACACTAGCCACTTCAATTGTAAAATGCATATTAGAATTGGCTTTACATTGACAAATTTCGTGTAGATATTGTATAGAGAATTAAGGGATTAAAGATCAATTTTAAGTTCATAGATACAATGTTATCTCTAATGTTATCTTGTGTCAAGATGTTCCTTAAATCTCACGTAGAACAAAATCTTAACAACAACTTTCATGGGCAAAAAAATAAACTCAAGAGAGGATCCAATGGGCCCCAAATGCTTGGGGTGGCAAATTGGACTAATATGACCCATTTTTTCCTATCCTACCATTGGCCTACCAAAAGCAGGTGGGGTGGACTGGACCGTTGTAGCAAAATAGGCTAAAAATCTTCAACCTGCCAAAATATTTTTTTCCATTTTGTATTTTTAAAATATGTTTATATATATGTATATATTAAAATTACACTATAAATATTTTATAAGTTTTATTTGATTATTTAATGTCTTTAATGAAATAAATTAAAATGAAATTATTATCTTTACATATTAAATTACTCCATTATAATTAAAAATTTGAAATTAATATGTAAGTGTTAACGATTTAAGTTACAATATCATTGTATATTTGCGTCCTTTAAGTAATATACTACACAAAAATTAAATTTTTAAAGTATTTTTTATTTAAATTTTTATTAAAAATAAAAAGTAGGTTGGCGAGATGGGTCAAAGCGACTTGGCAAGTTGAAAACTCCAACCTGACTTGCCAAAATTTTGGTGACTTGCTAGGCCTAAGCTTGTTATACCATCTCTACCCAGGGATTCAGACGATATTTGTAGACGAGGTTCTCTTGACAATATATGTTAGACGAGTCTATCAAATGAGTGCATTCGATGAGTACACCAGACAAGTGCATTATACGAATACATTAGATGAGTCCATCAAATGATTTCATTAGACGATTCATACTAAATGAGTTCATCAGACGATTCATACTAAATGAGTTCGTCAGACAATACACCTAATAGACGATATCATAAGACAATTATGGTGAAACACTAAGTAGACGAGTCTAGTGAAGTGTGTCAGACAAATCTAATAATGTACTGACTAGACGACTTCAACAAGACATTGGTCAGAGGATACCTTGATTAAATGACTTCAATATGACTTGTCCTTTATAATCTTCTCTTCTCTATCTTTAAGAACACTTTATTTCTTCTTCAAGCTTATTATCTTAGCTTCTCATATTGAAAAATCTCCAATTTAGCCATGCTTGTATTGTTTACAGGGCATTAAACAATTCAGCCTTGTACCATATGTAGACAATCTATAAACTTGCTTTCACTTCACAAAGCACACATTACAACTCAAGAAACATTTATGAAATTATAAAACATAATCAAAACTCAACTCAAATAAATTATCAAGTCGTTTAATGGGTTTCAACATATTAGACTTTTCTAACTAGAGCTGTTCTGGTCAAGAAAAGTGCCAGATAATTCTTAACCAAAACAAAAAGAAAGAAAATTTTTTAACCCTAGCTTACGACTTGCTTAGGTCAAAAATAATCTGTCCCCTGACCATGGGAGTAAAACTCTTATTTATAGAATAATCAATTACAAATATTAAATCCTATAGATAATACAAAATAAAATTATCCTTTTCCCCTAAAATATCTCTAAATATAATAACAACCTTACATTTATTCAACAATCAACTAAATCCCCTAAATGCTGAGCATAATTTATTTGACATTTTTATCCTCGGCCCTACCCCGATCTATCAGGTATCTTTTATCCCACCCGACCACCAGATTTTCCTAACTATGACCTCGGTATAACACCGAAATAATTCTCTGGCCGAGTACACAACTCTCCAACTTCTGCATTTCCTCGTCTCAAGAACGAGAAAAGCAGGAGTTGTCTTTTCAATAACTGCTCCTCACCATTTCCCATAAAATCATAATTGCCCCTTGCATATTCGCAACCACGTGTAAGCCATCTAACGGTCTTTTTTTCCTCTCCTTTTTAAATTTCAACCACTGCTCATCTCCCTCTTAACCTACGCAACCGTAAATAACCCTTCATCTTCTCACTCTCTACGCCCACGCTCCTTCCGCTTTCACCTATCCTTTCTCAACCGCTATTTCCTCCCTCCAGGTATTCTTCTTTCCACCCTTATCTTCAAATCGCATGCTTATCCCCCTGCTTCCCTTATCTGCTTCTTATGCATTATCTTTTTTTTGTACTGTGTTTTAGCTTTGCGATTGTATTTCCCTTTTCCCTGATTATCTTTACTCTGCTGAAACCCTTACCACACTGCAACTGTAACCATCCTCTATGAATACCTATTATAATTCCCTCTACTCCTGGGATCCTCAGGCTTTACGCAAGGAAACCTCATCTATGACCACCCTTACTAGGATCAGAGCCTTTAGATGCCACCGATCCTTGTGTAAAAGCAACAAAACTGATGTAGCCGTTGTTACCTGTGATGGTGATGAACCTATTTGCAGAGATAACAATTTATTTCCCATTTCCCCACAAAGGTTTACCTATATGTATGTTACCCTATTTGAAAAACTAGGTTTACGACTCCCCTTCCATACCTTTGAAAAAGAACTCCTCACCATTTTGAATGTTTCCCCATGCCAATTACACCCTAACAGCTGGGCTTTTATTCGTGCCTTTCAAATTCTATGTACCCATTTCGGAATCACCCCCTCAAGCAACATGTTTCTTCTTTAAATTACAAGCTCCGCATAAGCAACTGTGGGCATCCCTTAGTGGAGTCAGTGGCTGAGCTCTCCTAACCCTATACAACTCTTCCTCCTACAAGGGTTTTAAGGGTATTTTTATAAAAATAGTAGCCCCCTATCACAACCCTTCCCTCCTAGAAGGTTTCCCTTTATATTGGTGTCAATCGCCCAACCTTCAAACCCCTCGGCAATTAGAAGACCTGGACCCTTCTGAGAAAAAAGACTGCCTGATGCTGGAACAACTGGATGTTATTTTTGATACTCGAAAATTATTAGAGCTGGAATTCCGAGTGGTGGATCTAAAATTCCACATCGGTACTTACTTTACTACTGACTTTTCACTATTTTGCAATCAATATCACCTCTCATTTATCTAATTTCACCCACTTTTGCAGAAAGTCTAATGGCAATGTCTCATGAAGATATGCTAAAACGAGCTCGCCAACTCAAGAAACAAAAAACAATAACAATCGGTGCTAGTCCTTCCTCACCTCCGCCTCACATCGAATTCCATGAAGAGACATCGGAACCCGATCTCGAACCCCTGACCCGAAAATTCAAATCTCGAGGTAGAAAGATAGTCGAAGCAACCTCACAACATTCAACCTCTCAGATTCAACTAGCCCCTCAGTAAACCGTGGATGACACTGAAATGAGCTTTTGGCACCCCCAATTCCTTCATTCCCAACATGGTCGGAAACACAACTATCTCCGTCATGACGCCCATCTGCTAAAGACCCAAGACCTCAAAACTCTTCACGAGAGCATCCTGGCTAATCTCCATAAGGCCGAAGCATCTAGTTTCATGCTGATGGACCAATTCACCCATTTATCCACTCAGAAATCCCTGGACTTAGAACAAAAAGAGCAATCTTTTGTGCTTTCTCAAACCGAAAACTCTCGTCTTGCTGCCGAGGTCATCGAACTAACAACTCAAGTGAAGAAAAAAGACGAACTACTTGTTGATTTAAACAACCAGCTGAAAGCTCTGGAAGTCGAGAAACAAAGCTGGAACCTCAAAGAGAAAATTCTCCTAAACAGCTCGGAACTTCTCAAAGATCAAATCGACTCTTCCCTAAATATGGGATTTCAACTCGCACTTGACCAAGTCCGTGTTCTTTGCTCTGATGCCGATTTATCCCCAGCAGACATCTCTAAATCTGTAGTTAACGGGGAACTGGTGGAGACCGATGACTAGAACTCTATTTAAAACTCCCTATTTTGTAGCTCGACATTCTCCTTGTATTACTTGCTTGGTTTTTAACATACTACTTCTTCACACCAGACTATTTATGTTAAAATTGCGAACAATATTCTCATCGTTTTATTTAATACTTAGTCTTATTTCCTATTTTTCAGGATCTTGCTATTACTTCTCCTGCCTATCCAATTTATTTTCCTAAGCCTTTAACTTGATACTTGACTCTAATTAACCTATTAACTAACTTGTTTATTATTTAAGTTTTAAATTGTACAACCAATCTCGATTTTTAACCGAGCTCCCAATTACACCATTAGCCAAGTTATAAACTTCACAACTTCTATCAACAATCTTGATTGTTAATCGAGCCCTTAATTAAATCAGCTACAAACTAATTTCTATACTTCTCGCCTACCACCTATAACGTTATTTTTTAACTGAGCTCTCAGTTACAACAACTAGTAACCAATTTCTAATCTCCCACTACTATTAACCTCGGTTATTAACTGAGCTCTCAGTTACACCAACTTTTAACCAATTTCTAATCTCCTACTACTAATAACCTCGGCTATTAACCGAGCTCTCAGTCACACCAACCATACACCACTATTACTAATGAGTTTTTGTACCTCAAGTAACTCGGCTTGGAATAGAGCACGTAGGCTCTTTTAAACCCCAAGCAACTAGGCTTGGAATAGAACACAAAGGCTCTTTTTAAACCTCAAGCAACTCGGCTTGGAATAGAACACAAAGGCTCTTTTAAACCTCAAGCAACTCGACTTGGAATAGAGCACAAAAGCTCTTTTAAACCTCAAGCAACTCGGCTTGGAATAGAACACAAAGGCTCTTTTAAACCTCAAGCAACTCGGCTTGGAATAGAACACGTAGGCTCTTTTAAACCTCAAGCAACTCGGCTTGGAATAGAACACAAAGGCTCTTTTTAAACCTCAAGCAACTCGGCTTGGTATAGAACACAAAGGCTCTTTTAAACCTCAAGCAACTCGGCTTGGAATAGAACACAAAGGCTCTTTTAAACCTCAAGCAACTCGGCTTGGAATAGAACACAAAGGCTCTTTTAAACCTCAAGCAACTCGGCTTGGAATAGAGCACGTAGGCTCTTTTAAACCTCAAGCAACTCGGCTTGGAATAGAACACAAAGGCTTTTTTTAAACCTCAAGCAACTCGGCTTGGTATAGAACACAAAGGCTCTTTTAAACCTCAAGCAACTCGGCTTGGAATAGAACACAAAGGCTCTTTTAAACCTCAAGCAACTCGACTTGGAATAGAGCACAAAAGCTCTTTTAAACCTCAAGCAACTCGGCTTGGAATAGAACACAAAGGCTCTTTTAAACCTCAAGCAACTCGGCTTGGAATAAAAAAGTAACGCTGAATAACATTATATTTTGAAAAAAAACAAAGAATAAAAATAGCTTACAAAGCAGAATAATTTAACTAAAATAAAAACGCAAATTTGCTGCATTCCATGTCCGTGGTATCTCCTTTCCCTCTAACGTCTCTAATTTGTAAGCTCCTTCCCCCAACACTTCTTTAACACGATAAGGCCCGATCCACTTTGGCGCCAACTTACTATCCATCTGAATTAACTGTGCTTTCCTTAACATTAAATCTTGCGCTTGGAAACTTCGAGGTATTACCTTAGTGTTGTACCTTCTTTATAATCTCCTCTTCATTGCTTCGCCCGAAATCTGTGCCAATTCCCTGACTTCTTCTATAACATCAAGGTTTGCGCGAAGCCCAACTTCAGAAACTTCCTCATTAAACGACCTTACTCTCTAGTGTTCTCCGTGATTTCCATATGTATCATTGCGTCTGTGCCGTATACCAGAGTAAATGGAGTCTCTCGGGTAGACGACTGAGGTGTGGTATGATATGCCCATAACACTCGATGTATCTCATTTGGCCATTCCCCTTTCACTGCCACCAGTCTTCGTTTCACACCCCTTAATATCACCTTATTAGCTGCCTCAGCTTGACCATTCGTTTGAGGATGCTCCACAGAAGAGAAAACCTGCTTAATCCCAACTTCATCACATAATTGTCTTACCTGTGAACATGCAAACTGAGTCCCATTGTCCGAAATAATTCGGCATGGAACACCGAATCAGCATATTATGTTCTTCCAGATAAATTCCCGAACCCGACTACCCGAAATCACAGCAACCGGCTCGACTTCAATCCACTTTGTAAAATATTCCACAGCAACAATCAAAAACTTAAGCTGTCTCACCCCTTTAGGAAATGAGCCTAAAATGTCTATTCCCCAAGTGTGAAATGGCCAAGGTGTATTAATAGAATGCAACACCTCAGGCGGTGCATGGCTCCAGTCAACATGTTTCTAACACGACTCACATTTCCTGACATACTCCATACAGTCATTCTTCATAGTGGGCCAAAACCCACCCCGCACCATCCGTAACATTAATTCTCTCCCTCCGATATGACTTCCACATATGCCCTCATGGAGCTCGGCCATGAGTCGAGATGCCTCCCTCATACCTACACAAATCAACAAAGGTCTAAAAAATCCATACCTAAACAAATGGCCATCGATCAATGTATATCGACTTGAGTTTTTCTTTATTTTGCGCGCCTCATCCACATCCTCAGGTAACTAGTTATCCGTAAGATAACTTTTCAAAGGTGTCATCCAAGATTCTTCAGCCATCAAAATCTCCAAGACTTGATATTTCTCCCGCGTATCGACCCGAGGGGCTACCAATGTTTCTCTTATCACCGATTTATGCTGCCCTGGTTTTGAACAACTAGCTAATTTGGATAATAGATCAGCTCGGCAATTTTTCTCTCTCGGAACATGTACGAATTCGGAGAGAACAAAATTTTTTGCAATAGATTGGACCACCTCTAAATATTTAGCTAACTGCGGATCACAAGCCTGGAATTCACCCGTCACCTGACCTGCCACTAATGCAGAATCACTTTTAACCAATAACCTGGTGATACCCATTTCTTTAGCCAAAAGCATCCCTGTTATCAAAGCTTCATACTCTGCTTGATTATTATTGGCTTTGAAAGCAAATCTCAAAGATTGTTCAATCAAGACTCCTTCTGGTCCTTCTAATACTATACCAACACCGCTTCCTTTCAAGTTAGAAACCCCATCAACAGATAAAATCCATGATACCTCTTTAACTTGCTGATCACTGACAGGTGGTTCAGATAATTCTACCAGAAAATCAGCTAAAAACTGAGCTCTGATCGGCCCTCGTGATTCATACTGTATTCCATACTCTGAAAGCTCTATTGCCCATTTAACCAACCTGCCTGATATATCTAGCTTTTGTAGTATGTACCTGATTGGCAAATCCGTCATTACTTTAACCCTATGATTTTGGAAATAATGCCTTAACCGCCGAGCCGACACCACTATAGCCAATGCAGCCTTCTCTATAGTTGGATATCTCACCTCAGCACCATGAAGTACCTTGCTTACGAAATATACAGGCTTTTGATCCCCCCGGACTCTTGTACCAATACCGAGCTGACTGCATGCTCGGTCACCGAGATATATAACGCTAGATCAGCGTCCTTCTTTGGTTTGCACAATACTGGTGGTTTACTTAGATATTCTTTCAACTTTTGAAAAACTTCCTCACATTGATCGGTCCATTGAAATTTCTCATTTTTCTTTAAGCATTGGAAATAGGGAAAACCCCTATCTCCACTTTTAGCAAGTAAACGAGATAAAGCTGCCATCCTTCCCGTCAACCTCTGCACCTCTTTAACATTGCTTGGACTCCTCATATTTATGATAGCTGCACATTTGTCCGGATTAGCTTCTATTCCCCTTTCCGTAAGCAAGAAACCTAGAAACTTCCCTACCTTAACCCCAAAAACACATTTCTCGGGGTTAAGTTTAAGACGATACTTGTTAATCGTAACAAATAACTCTTTCAGATCTTCCTGATGCTTTTTTTCTTCTACCGAGGTGACTACCATAACATCAACATAGGCATGCACATTTCGCCCTAACATGGATACCAAAATTCGATCCATTAACCTTTGGTACGTAGCTCCTGTCTTTTTTAACCCAAAAGGCATCACCCGGTAACAATAATTAGACGTCCCTCCCATGAATGTTATCTTATCTTCATCTAATGAATGCATTTTTATCTGATTATAACCTGAATAAGCATCCAAAAAACTTAACAAAGCACAACCCGATGCACTATCAACCAACGCATCTATGTTAGGCAAATGATAAGAATCCTTTGGGCATGTGTTGTTTAGGTCAGTGAACTCAACACACATCCTCCAATTTCCATTATACATTTTTACCATCACCATATTTGCTAACCAAGTCGGATACTGGATTTCCCTGATATGAGTTGCTTCCAACAGTTTACGTACCTCTTCGGCAGCGGCCTGAGCACGCTCCCCACTCAATCGTCTACGTCTTTGAGCTTTAGGTTTAGCCGAAGGATTGATATTGAGTTTATGACAAAAAAAATCAGGATCTATTCTCGTCATATCTGCTACACTCCAAGCAAATGAAGAAAGGTTATTCTTCAGCACTTGTACAAGTTGTTGCTCCTGTTCCAAATTCAAATCTCCTCCAATCTTTAATTTCTTGCCCTCTATGAATATTTATTTTATCTCTCCCACGGGCTGAGGTCTTCTTTCGGAATGTACTAGTCTAGGATCTAACTCGAGATCCACGACTACCTCTGTTGTGCTAACTGAATATGCAACCTTCCTTCTTGTCCTGAGACTGTCTTCATAACATTTGCGAGCCACTTCTTGATTTACTGATAAAGTGATTAATTTCCCATCATCGGTAGGAAACTTCATCTTCAAATGGACTGTCAATATTACAACCCCCAATTTATTGATAGAAGGTCTTCCTAGCAGCAAGTTATATGACGAAGGCGCATTAACAACTATATAGCGTATGAATATAGTTTTAGCATCTTCTTTATCCCTAAAAGTTGTTCGGAGATCAACATACCCTTTGACTTCCACCTGATCTCCTGAGAAACCAACAAGTACTCCATCAAAAGGTCTTAATTGATCTATCGGTATTTGCAACCCTACAAAGGTGCTCCAGAACATCACATCTGCCAAACTCCCTTGATCGACCAGTACTCTATGAACATTCCTTCCCATCATGATAACAGATAATACTATAGGATCATCTTCATGTGGAACTACTCCTTTTAGATCTCGCTTGAAAACACAATGTATGAAACTTTCTTCGGCCTTTCAATTTTGGCTGTGGTCATGACACTCCTTACATATCTTTTCCTAGCCGAACTGGTTTGTCCTCCTCTTGCGAAACCTCCTGCTATCGTGTTGAAATCCCCTAGGACGGGTGTTTCATGCAAATCGATAACCCAAGGAGTTCCAGATGGCTCCACATATACTTTTATGTATTTCTTCATGAGTCCCTTATCCGTTAACACCGAGAGCTGATTATTTAAAGCATAACACGAATTAGTATCGTGACCCCTTACCTGATGAAATTTACACTAAGCGTTCGGTCGGCTCCCAAGGGTCCTCCCTATGTTACTTGGATAACGCAGATGTTTAGATATTTCCGCATCTTCTAGTATTTCCGCTGGAGTTAATCTGAAATTGGGAATTCTTCGAGTTCAACGATACTCAGTTCTCTGCTGAGCTAAGTAAGGAACGAACCTGCGATCCATCCTAGTCCGAGGTGGAGTCCTTTCTCTTCGAGATGTTTTAACATCTCGTTCACTCTTTGTGTTAGCCAACACCCTCTTATCTCCTGCTTTTTTGTGACACATGGCCTCTTCAGTTTCTATTTCTACCGCTGCTCTTTGTCTTATCTCCATCAAAGTCTTTGGAGGGATCCGATATAAGGATTCACCGAAAGAACTAGCACGAAGCCCCTTCACAAAGGCTTTTACAAGTAAACCATCGTTAGGATCGACCACTCTCATGCTAATATTGGTAAAGCGATTGAGAAACTGTTTTAATGATTCTTCAGCATACTGTCGTATGTCAAACATGTCTGCCATCTCCACTGGTTTTGCCCTATTAGCCAAAAATCTTTCCAGGAAAGCACGTTTGAACTCAGCAAACAAGGTGATTGTGGAGCTCAGAATAGTGTTGAACCATTCAAGAGCGATCTCGGCTAGCGTGCCAACAAACATTTTACAACGTATTGCGTCGTTTCCCCCTGATATCAACATCCGAGCCTGAAACGCTTTTAAATGTAACTCTGGATCAGAGTTTCCTGTGAAGTGCGTGATCTTTGGGGTCACGAAATTCTGGGGAATCGGCTCCTCCATGATCGTATTTGACAGAGGGTAGGCGTCGTTAACCTCGGGATTTAACCGACTGGAGTATCGGTAACCAATGTTGGTGGCATCTAGTCTATTTTGCATCTCCTCGTTTGCCTTCCGCAACTATTCATGTTGTTGAAGTGCGTCTTCTAACCGTCGGTGTGTTTCTTCAGCTTCTTTGCGCAGTCGCTCTCTCTCACCTAGAGCCTCTTCTCGAAGAATCTGAAGATCTTCCTCTGCTTTCTTACGAGCTTCCTCCCTCTCCTTCTCTAACTGAATTTGATCGGCCTCCGCTTTTAGTCTGATCTCCTCATTTTGTCGTTGCAGCTCCAGGATACTCTACATTATCTGCTGCCTAGTCGGTCCTTCTCGCGCTGTACCTCTGCCTCTATTCATCCTCAGCTCTGTCTCTTTCTGCTCGTTCTTTAGTGGGGTCAGGATCAAGTTTTACCGTACCCCACGGTGGACGCCAATGTTCTGGTCAAGAAAAGTGCTAGATAATTCTTAACCAAAACAAAAAGAAAGAAAAATTTTTAACCCTAGCTTACGACTTGCTTAGGTAAAAAATAATTTGTCCCTTGACCATGGGAGTAAAACTCTTATTTATAGAATAATCAGTTACAAATATTAAATCCTATAGATAATAAAAAATAAAATTATCTTTTTCCCCTAAAATATCTCTAAATATAATAACAACCTTACATTTATTCAACAATCAACTAAATCCCCTAAATGCCGAGCATAATTTATTTGACATTTTTATCCTCGGCCCTACCCCGATCTATCAGGTATCTTTATCCCACCCGACCACCAGATTTTCCTAACTATGACCTCGGTATAACACCGAAATAATTCTCTGGCCAAGTACAATAGCATTTAGTGCACTTTGTCTGCCTAGAACAACTATTGTCTAGTAAGACTTAAAAAGTTGATTTTAATATATAATTTCATTCAAAGATCAAGATATCCCAATTGGACAAATCGCACTTAAATCAATGGATTTAAATTCAATTATACCTCAAGATACCTAAAATTGAGTGTACCAAGAGTGTATAAAAATGTACTAATCTATAATCAAAACGTAACTTTTCTACTTAAAAACATGGTAATTCAAGTGAGAGAACTTGATAATGACTTAATAGCTTATACTATGAGATAATTGATGCACATTCAACAATTTTTCCTTGAATATTTTTTTAAAATCAAACTGTTTGGTTGAAACTTGATATATTTAATTCTTTCAATGTTTAATATATTTTGAGTTACATCTTGTTAAATAAAGTAAGGATTTTATAAAGTAATAATTTTGGTATTGTAAGTAACACTAAGGTGAACATATTAACATTGAATCAAAGAGGTAAACATGTCTTATATAAAAATTATAAATTACAATTCAGTATGATTGTTGAATATTAAGTTAGCCAAGAAAAGAAAGGAAAAGAAAAGGGAATGCATGCCATGCCAGCATCATCACTAATGTGGTGTGAAGATGAGCGAAGAACACGAGAGTGTTGTGTGTTCCAATGGTGGCAGAAGGCTTCCTTTCTTTGTCATAGTGGTGGTCCTTCTTCCCATGCACGTGAGTCTTAATTCAAGCTTTTGTCAGTCACGGTTAACAAGTACAATGCATCACCATTTTCACTCTTCTGAATCAAATCGTTCAACTCCCTCAGAATCAACAATAATTTATCATAGGGAAATGGAGTTTTTTTATGTCATATATAAAAATGAAAGTTAAAGTAATTTTTAATTTTTATTTTATCTTTAAGATTTTGTTGGCATTGTTTACCCTACTTCATGATAATATGTATCGTCTCACTTCTATGTTTACAATCTTTATATAGACTACACGACATCCACAAGTATGCATGTGTCAACTTTATTATTTTTCTCTAACTATAGCTTCAGTTATCACTTTAATACCAAATTATATGTGTTCTTGTCGGATCGAGTACTACCTTTATTTCTAGTTTCTCAAAGTTCTCTTTCATGTTTGTTTTAGACGGTTTGTTTTTCACCGTTTGGGTTCTTTGTGGACTTCGGGTTGTAGGGGTATATGTAAAATGTGTTCCGACGTTTAAGTAAATGTTCAATTTTACTAATAAATGCGTATGATTAATTGAATGTCAACTACTCAAGTTACTATACATATTTATAGTGTTTTTCATGGGCTTTTACCTTTTCGAAGGCCTAATCAAGACCCCAATAACTTAATAACCTTGTTTATCAGTATAGCCCACGAGTTACCCTCCTAATCTTGTTTTGTGTCTGACCCTTCAGTGGTGTCGACAACATCCTTGCGCTCTAGTTGTTCTTGGGTTCTCGGTATTAGATTTTACATCGAAAGGTATACTATACAATATGTATATAACCTAGTTATTAGCTTGATTATTGACTTTTTATTAATAAGAAAATTACAAGTAAACTACATAAAGTCAATTTATATTATAATTAGCTAAAAAGAGTTTTGGGCTCTATTCAACTCCTCTTCTACAACCACTCTTACCTCGGAGGTTAGTCCTTAACAGAATGAGAGAAATGTTCCGATCAAACTTACAGAGTTTAATCTATTTTTCACCTTTTTTGAAGGTACAAATTATGACCATTGGAAGAATATAATGCAATCTTTATTTGAGTCATGTCATGCAAATATGCTAAATGTGATGGAGAAAGGTAATTACATTTTTATCGATAAAGATCAACGATCATTACTAAGGGAAGCCTATAATGAAGAACAATTGCATCGCTATCTGTTGAATGGAAAAGCTTACAACATTTTTATGTGTCAAATCCAAAGACGAATATGCTGAAGTACACTCTTTCAAATATGTTAAATAGAGGAAGGACATGCTCGCTATAATGTATGAAAAATCGAAAGAAGTTCAAATAAACAAGTTTAATCTTTTAGTTTGATAGTATGGGTAGCTCAACATGGAGGAAAACGAAAGCATCCTGATGAGTTCATATTTATGCCCTCATTTCTGGAAAAATCACTTTTGCACCCCATATATTACTTATACACTCCCCTCTTTCCAAATGGACCTCACAAAACCTACTTCTACACTCCTTCCTTTGTCTATTTTCATCCCTTTTTTCACTCATAAACTAGATGCACTCGGATGTTGCCATGTGACAATCCTCAACTTTTAAATTTGTCAAATTAAAACATTCCACATGGCATCAATCCTTGCACTAACAAGCTCAACACTCTCTCTTCTTCTATTTTTTATTTTATTTTATTCTGCTTTCCATGGGAGGCTAAGCTTCAGGGGTTAGTTCCATTGTAATTTCTTAATTGGATTATGAAGTTTGAATAAATTTGATTGTTCTTTTGATTCTTGTTGTGATTTATTTTCATATATGTATTTTGGTTATTAATTTAGTAAAAGTAATGATTTTTACATTATAGCAAGTTAGCACAATATTAAATCTACATAACATAACAATCATATGAGTTCAAGGGTTTTTAAATTTTAATTGAGAAGTTACTTTGATTAATTTTAGAAACTTTCATATGATTGCATGAGTTTTTGCTAATAATTGAGAAATTACTTTGATTAAAGGGGAAAACTTATACTAGAATTAATCAAGAAGTTACTTTGGTTAATTATCTTTTTACTAGATATAAGAGGGAAAACAATGAACATGATTAAGATTAGTAATATTTAATTGAGAAGTTACTTTGGTTAAATTTACTATAATTAATCTACAAAGTTCTTGCTTTTGATTGAGAAGTTACTTTGATTAAAAGTAAGGACGTCAACAAATTAATTCAAAAGTTACATTGATTAATTGAAGTCTTAAACAAGAAATCAAAAACAATAATTTTTAGGAAACCAATGATGAATCCTATTTTGAAAAAGTAGTGGAATTGACCTATTTTTCTTTACTATTATGTTTATCTTATTTTATCTTTTTATCTTTATCTCTCATATTTTTATTATTTTATAACTCTTTTTTATAGTTTTATAAGAATTAATTTGTTAAAAATAATTCCGTGTTCGTTGGGAGACGACTTTGGGTTATTTTACCCTTTCTATTTTGTTGACTAATATCGTAGCAATACTAACGTTGGTATAGTTTAGTAGTACTAATTTGATTGCGTCAACGACAACATTATCACATCCCAACCATGATTTCCAGTTAAAAATAATCATCAACAAACTTTGAAAAGTCTAAAGAAACATTGAAAACTATGATTTTATTGAAAAATTAAGAACTTTTAAGTGCAAAGGATGTATAACACTTTGTATTTTCTTTTATCATGTGTTCTTCGTCTTGATGCCCTCTTATAGATATTAGAAGATGAATGTTGCTTCAAGAAATATGTTAAGATATGATTTCCTGTAAAAAAAAAATTGTCAAAGTGATAAGTTTGACAAGATGAATCTTAATAAATTTTCATTAGAAGAACTCATTAGAATTATGAAAGTGAATATAAAGGTGCTTCAAAGTGATGCTAAGAGAATTAAATGTAAATATTTACCTCATATTCTTAGAAAACATAAGACTACACCTCCCGAAGTGCAAAGGTTGTATAACACTTGTTTTTTCTTATTATCATGTGTTCTTCCACATCTTGATGCCTTTTTATAGACCTTCAAAGATGACTTCCAATTTCGAGTCAAAGTTCAAATACTAGAAACATATTTAACCTAATTATATTACTGACAAATCGTACCGACAGATTTTACTAATAGAATCATCACCAACGAAAATATTCGTCTATATTCAATTTTAAAATTGTCCATAAATTTAGTTTTATCGATGAATTTATTTCCCTCAATAAAAATTCATTGATAAATACGAAAGTTCTTGATGTGACTCTTAGATAATAGAATATTTCTTAATTCTCTTAGAATATTCTACAATCCAAGAGTCACCAAGAGACATATATGAACAATTCATATATTTGGAGAAGACAGTATAGAATTTCTAACTAACACATGTTACTTTTAATATTGTGATTGTAGTTGTATCTACTTCACATGGATTTTCCTCCTTCCACATTCCTCATGTCTCTCTTGGAATTCTAATAATGAACTTTCCCTTAATTTTAGGAACTACCATTTGTCTTTCGCTAATATTTGGGAACCACCATGTGCATAGGTTAAGTAGGAGTTAACTAAGTGCTAAACATATAATTAGTTGAGTTAAAATTTAGCTTAAATGGTCTTATGTTTACATTTGGGTTTCTAGTTCTAGACTCATTTGAGTTGCCTTTCCATCTTCTAGGTCGTGGCATTATCTATATAAATGAGCTTAAGCATATGTTAATCACTCTGGCAGAATATATGAAATGATTTTGTGAGATACATATTTGTGAGTCTTAAGATAGTTCTTTTCTTGTTAGGGTTCTTATCTTGAAAAGCTTTTTCAAGTAGTGAACCTTCTCGCACTTATCCTTTAAGAATCATTGTGAACATTTTGGTTGAATAAGTGAATATGACTTGTTATTTGATAATAAGATTGAAATAGTAGGTAGAATCATAAAACTTTTAAGATGATATACTTCGAATAACTGATTAGCACGAGAATGAAATTATTTTATTGTGTTTCACTTTATTTTCCTAAAGTAAAAAATACACAAGAACATAAAACAGGCTTATTTAGCCAAAAATAATAATTTAGTCTTGCCTGTAAAAATACAGAATAATACCAAATTATGTATACCAAGAAATTTATTTTTCAAAACGATAAAAAAAAAAAAACATTGTAAATTTCTTCTAAGCTAGTTGATCGGTCAGTTTAATTCTTAAAATTACTAAAATTAATAATCATGTTTGGCTTGTTGCAATTCTAGGTACAGTTATTTTTTCTATATACATTTTTATGTACAAATTAAAATATAGTAATATGAACATTTTGTAATTCCAATAACTGAATAACCTATGCTGATAGTTTCTGAATTAATCTACCTTATTAATTATTACTTGAAAGAAACAATTTCCAACCCGTTGGCGTTATGCTAAGTGTGGCTCTAAATGGAATATCTTAATGTTTTAAAATTAGTTCAGAATGGAATATCTCTTTTCATGTTTTTTACGCATCGATCTGAACTTTTCAAATATAATCATCACAACTTTAAAAACTTTGGATAAGGTAGTTATTGAGAGAACTTTTGGTTGAAAGAGAGCCAAAGGGTTAGCTTTATGTCCATTCTACATTTAGATAAGTTTTCCCCTCAAGATCATTATGAGAAAAAATTACATTAAATATAGTTTATACATATATTAATATTAACTTATTAAATATACATTATTTTGAGTCCAACAATTTTATCAAATTACTGGCGTAAACACAGACGCTATTGCGTCGTATGTACATATTTTTTTAATATGCATGATATTATATTAATAATGGATGATATTGTAATGTTATTAAGTTAATGAACAAAATAAAATTATATTTATAGAAAATAAAGTGAAATGTATGGAGAAAATATGAGAAAATAACGGTTGATGAATAAGAGAAAAAGAAAGAAGGAGATAAGTAAATAGTTTTATAAAAACTTGTAAAAATAACCGTTAATTTTTAAAAATTTAACAAATAATTATATTGTTAAGGATAAAGTTGGAATTATGAAATGTGGATACAAAAGAGGGAATCCTCTTTATATATAGTTATAGATAACTTGTAAGATGGGAATATATATATATATATATATATATATATATATATATATATATATATATTTATATATATTTTTTTTTATTTACAAACTTTTAGATCTTTCTAAAACAAAAATGCTCGAAGTTGCGAGAACCTAGAAAATAGTTTAGAATGAGTAAGTGTTTAAAATAATCCAACTCGATTATTTTATTTTTAAAATACTTAAATATAAATAGAAAATCTAAAAACGAGTTTCATTAGTCATAAGCACTGTATCTCTCTAGAAACTATTTCTTAGTTCTCTTTGCCTTCTCTCTAAAATGTTGACTTCTGCATTCATCTATTCAACGATCAAAGACTGCTAGGGGATCCCTGAGGTGCGCTCTGAACTTCTGTCCAATCAATTTCTCCAACAGAGTCAGTTCATTTTCTACTTTTAACTCTGGTCTAATTGAAATCCTTGTGCATGTGAGAATTCTTCTCACGCATGAGTCATTTGAGTTATCTTTATGATTCTTTATTAGTTAGTGATTCTGATCATATCCCCTAATCATGTTATTGTAGTTTTTAGAGTGAATTATGATATCTGCTAAGTTTAGAGGGGGTTGATACTCGAGCTTAGTCTTCTGCACTGTTTCACAGGTAAGGGAAGCTAGACTATGTTCTAAGATTTGGAAATGTATTGTTTATTTTGGTTCCTATTGCATGTTACTTTCATTGAATTAATGAGTGTATTGGTTTGAATTGAATTTTGGTTGGTGTTAATTTGGATTTATGGTTTTGCATGTTGTGAGCATGTGAGAATCTGTTGTTTTTGCCCAAGCGAGTGGGTCTCACCTAAGTGAAGATAGCAGAAAAATCATCTCTGATATATGTTTGAATTCTCGCCCAGGTGAGAATGTATCGCTTGAGCGAGAGAACTTCTGTCGTTGGGCGAGTCTTTACTTGCTGGACGATTTAAGTGATTATTTTCCTCTAGAGCTCCAGGGAGTTAGTGGCTGGGCGAGCATGTGTTTCTTGCTTAAGCGAGATATTATGGAATTTGAGCGAGAATAGTAGTATTTGTTGGATATTGTTTAACTTTGAAGTTGATATTTACTTAATTGTGTTTGATTGATAGGCATTTAAATATGAGATTGAGAAGTGTTAACACTAATTCAAGGATAATTAAATGTAATTTGTGGTAATGCATGCATTGAAGTAGGGATTGTCTTGGAAGTTATCTTGACGCTCCAATAACCATTCAAATTCTCAATTAGAGAGGAATGTGGTATGTGGTGAGAGGAGGAAGAGGTCCTAGCCTACGGGTTTTTCCTTGACCAAAGGTGTTAATGGACTAACCTTGTATGTGATAGAATTTTCACTCTTAATATGTCGCTCTATAGAACATGAGATGTCATTACAAGTGCAAAATTGTATGGATCTGACCTCAATACATGTATCTGAATTAGTTGAGTCATAGTTTATATATATATATATATATATATATATATATATATATATATATATATATATATATATATATATATATATATATATATATATTTTTTTTTTTTTTTT
>Ga0214542_1003876_pt1 | contig 30023 bp, 14 predicted proteins | sample CNSS1metaG_FD_160096 | JGI IMG/M metagenome (GOLD analysis project Ga0214542, IMG submission 160096) | Root nodule microbial communities from cowpea collected in UCLA plant growth center, Los Angeles, California, USA - CNSS1 | ecosystem: Host-associated > Plants > Roots > Nodule | place: USA...
CCAAAGCTTTTGGGGCTAAGGTCACTGTAATCAGCACATCTCCAAACAAAAAGAAGGAAGCTATCGAGCGTCTTGGAGCTGACTCATTTTTGGTCAGTCGTAATCAAGATGAGTTGGAGGTACTTCAACTTTCCCTTTCCGAACCTTTCCACAGTTATTATTTGAAAGTATTTTTGTTTAGAATCTGCGTTGTATATTTTTTCTGTTCAGGCTGCAAAGGGCACCTTGGATGGTATAATAGACACAGTGTCTGCAGTTCACTCTCTGGTCCCTCTGATTGATTTGTTGAAGACTGGTGGGAAACTTGTGGTTGTTGGTCTACCTGATCATCCTTTGGAGCTACCCATCTTTCCTATACTACGTATGTATATGCACGTAAAAAATTATTACATTTGCATAAACAACCTTCACGCGATATAAATTAGATGTAAAATTAAGTGGAATATTGTTCATGAAAAAATATATTTTATGTTTGGTTTGCAGCGAGAAAGAGTGTAGCTGGCAGTTGCATTGGAGGAATAAAGGAGACTCAAGAGATGATTAATTATGCTGCCAAACACGATATACATCCTGACATCGAGATTATTCCTGTTGATTATGTAAACACGGCAATGGAGCGTCTCCTCAAAGCAGATGTGAAATATCGATTTGTTATCGACATTGGAAAGACATTGAAGCCCAGCTCTTAAATTTTCATCATCTATGTAGCAGAGGATATGGTTGTTGCTTTAAATAAGGAATTTGTCTATTGTCAATTGGATGTGTAGTTTGATTGGAAGTTTTACTGTGTACTTTTGCATTTAGGCAGTGAACGGATGATGTACTTGCAATCTTTAATATTCTGTGATTAATAAACATCTCTTTTCTAGTATTATGGGATTAATAATTATCTTTTATTTTATACTTCTATGGAAATAAATTAGGAGATATTTTCTCTTGCTAAAATTTGTATAACCCGGCAATAAAACTAACATAAATGTGCATCAAAAATTTTAGAAGAGCGTTTATGTTTGCACTATGATAAGTTGACAACAGGTCGAACACGTTCAGGAAATTGGATTTGTTACTCGTTTCGTTATTTGTAAAAACTATTTACGGGTTTTTTTTTGAACCCGTAGATATTCCCATAGATATTTTAAAAAAGAATAGCTTATAAATTTTTTAAATGAAAAATAAATAAAATTAAAAAATTAAAAAAAAATGTAAATTAAATTTTAATTTTAATTTTATTTAGATTTAAGTTAATAAAATATAAAATAAATTTTTAATTTTAATTTTTATGGATAATGAATATTCGTGACATTTTTTTCATCTCTAAGCGTCAAATTTAAGATCATAGGTCTGTGGAAGCAAGTCAAGTAGTGTACTTGTACATTCTTAATTACATACTTGTATATCATCTAGCACCTGTGAATTCAAATATATGATATTAAGAGAGGACAATATAAAATTTTTTCAGTTACCTAGTAATAATTTTAACAAAATCAGAGGTGTACATGTATACTCTCGAATGTATATAGGTTCGCTAATGTCCCTAATGATAAGTGGTATTCACCTTTGTTGTAATATCTACGGTCTATTTATTTTGTTTACTATTACAATATGAGTGTCGAAGTGAGTCAACTCGACTCACATGAATTGGGCTAAAAAAGATCAATTCAACCCAACTTATTTGTTGGTGAGTCAGAAATTTTGTAACTTACCCATCACAAGTTGGTAGGTTAATGGATTGACTCACTTACAAATGTTTTGATTTTTAAATTTATTTTATATATTTATTGTGAAAAAATAAATTGATTAATATTTTTGTAATAGTAAAATCAAAATGTATATTTACTTTTTTAAATATTATTATAAATATAATAATTAAAAATTAAAATATGAACGTATATAATTTAGAAAACAAATAAATTAAATAATTTAAGCATCTAATCTATATAAATATTGAGCAATATTTGCAATATGATAAGTAGTGTTCTAACTAATTGACTTATTGTTGCAATCTATTTATTATTAGCTTTGACTTATTGTTATTTTTTTTTCTCTTTATATCAATTAATCTATTATATTAGTTTCTTTCTTTTCTCTCTAACTAATTGACTACTACATTTAAGTGATTAACAATAGAGTATTATCATTATATTACTTTTGTGATTTTAACTTGGTTGCATAGGTACATTCTACCTCGGGTGCTCAAATTATTTATTTGATTAATGATCTTGAGTTAATTGAAAGAGATAATATGTTTCAGATACTTTGAATAATTTCTTTTCATGTTCTTTTATTCGTACTAATAAAAATCTTTGATACAATAACTAAAAAGATCAGAGATCATAAGACATAATTAGAGTTTTAGGTATAGGATAGGTACAACGAGAGTTTTCTATTAAGACTACTTAATGTCTATATTTAATCTTTCTAGCACTTTTTTCTTAGGTCTGAGACTTTGTAAAGACTAAGTTTGAAAGAAATAAATTTGATTAGAAATTCAATTACAGATTTTGTTAATACTAATTCAAGTTGCATAGATCTGACCAATTTAGTTTAGATATTCTTAGACAACTTTTTTCAACAAAAAATTACCAATTTTAGTTCTCTTTTGAAACATTCAATTGAAATTAACGGAAAACAACTTGGTTTTTATAATATATTTTTAATAATATATTTTTATTATAATATATTATGAAGACATTTTTTTATCCATTCAAATTCGCTAATAAAAAATGTTATAGTCTTATATTTATTTTCAATTATTGATGCGATAGTTACATTTTATTTTATATTTTTTAAAAATACTTTTTTTCAAGAAAAAACAATATCTTGTTATAGAGTGTCTCTTAATAAGAGATTTTATTCTGTCAACATCATATTATTAAGACTTGATACAACCTACTTTGTCGTGAAGTCTTTTTAAGGTATTCTAATATATGGATGATAGCATTCAAATTGTTCGATATAAAGAACTTGCGTAAACTTATCAATACTAATTACAAAAGATAAATCAAGTTTATATATTTTTTTTTAAAAAAAAAAAATTTATATTTTTTATTAATTTTTTTTTTTTTTTTTAATATTATTATTTTATAATTTATTTTTTTTTTTTTTTTTTTTTTTTTTTACATCAAGACAAAATTTTCTTTGAATTACAATATGTAAGTTTCTAAAAAATAATTAAAAATAATAGTAATTTTAAAAAATATACTCAATTGTTTTATTATTAAAAGTCAAATTATAAATAGAATTATTTATAAGAATTATTATTCTCTCTTTTTTTTTTTTTAACTTTTTCTCTGCTTTTTTTCTATATTTTTGACTTTTTCTTTGATCCCTTTGAATATCGAAATACGTCATACGACTCTTGACATTGAATTTTATAATCTTATCTCATCAATTTCTTGAATATAGTAAGTTTATCTTTTGTCTTTCTTTTTGTTCTTTTAAAGAAGACTTAGTCATTTGATCTCGATGTCATTAGTAATTATATGTCATTGGATGATGTTGAACGTTATTGAATGTGATGTGTAGAGATATGAACTATTTTAAAAATTGAAGTGTGTTTATTCTTCTATGTGATGTGTAGAGATACTAACTATTTTAATAATTAAAGTGTGTTTTAAGAATTGAAATGTGTTTGTTCTTCTTTTTTTTTTTTTGAAGGGTTAAGTATTTTTTTATCTTTTAATTTTCAGTGAAAATTGAAATTAGTTATTTTTCAAAACTTTGACTAAATTTAATCATCTAACTTTATAAATACATGAATTTAGTCATTCTAATGAAATTTTTTTAGGTTAGGTTCATTTGACGTTTCAAACATATTTTCATGATAATATTTAAATTTTTTACATCATTTGACACATCTCCACTTTAATGTTAGTTCAAAAATTATTATAAAATTCATTTGAAATGTCAAATAAACTTTAAAAAAAATTGTTAAAAAAATTAAATTTACACATTACTAAAGATAGAAGACTAAATTTATTCAAAATTTTGAAGAGAAACACATTCCAATTTTCACTAAAAATCAAAAGACTAAAAATATATCGAGTTAGCTTACCTAGTTTATGGATGTGATTTCATATTCCAAACATATTTATACTTACAGAATTTTGTGTCTACAATGAACTTATATTAGTACATTTGTAACTCTAAGAATAGGGTATTACATAACTTATTATTCTTAAATAATTTCTTATTTTATCTTTTATTAAATTAATTAAAATTTACTCCGTAACTTTCACTGATTATTTTAATTTACGTTTTTTCTAAAACAAATTTTATCTCTTTTTATTTTTTCATTTCATCCTAATTCATGTCCTTGATGACCGAATTCTAAGGAGTTTTTCTCGTCGATACTGCAAATTATTGGCAGAAATTTTACCTGTCAAGGACCGAATTTTCAACAAGCACATTAAAAAAATTCCATTTATTTTGCCACCAAGTCCGTAAGAGAAAATTTATTTTTAAGTTATTATTTGAGGAAATTTTCAATCGTTGATGTGATTATCTAAACCTTAGAAATCACCTTAACAAAAATCAAATAATAAAGGTGTAAAGATATATGATCAATGTATTTTGATTAAATTAAAAACCAAACATATCATTTTTTTAATATGAATAACTTTATGAAGTATTAATTTGTAAATAAGTGAAAATTATTCTCAGCCTTAACTGAGTTTTTTATTTTAATATTATACAGATTATTAATATGTGTGGACTAATTACAATGTTATTGGTCATTACTATCACTGGACCGGGTTGGATCATCTTCAATTAAATAAACTGATTTGGAAAGTTGAACATCGAAAAACCAAAAACACATGCACCACACAAAATAATAATTAATTTCCTGAGCAATCGCTTTCTATTCTACTGTGGTCCACCTCGCTGACAACATGTAACATTACAATTTAGATAAAAACTTGAAAATTTCAAGGATGAACTGTAGTATTCTGTATGTTTCAATAAAATTATTTTTTAATATGATTGCTAGAGAACTAATTATAATAATATAATATTATGAATTTTTAAAAATTATAAAATAAATTTTCAATATTATATTATTAGAGTAAAATTGCTGCGAAGTTATATATAAAGTAAATTTATTAAAATATTATTATTTTATTTATTTGTACTTAGTTATTTTTATTGTGGACTGGTAAAGATCAATAGTTAAAGCTACTGCATTGAATTCATGATTTAAGATAGTAAGTAAAAAGTAAACCAACTTTACACCGTCTTTTTCTTCTTTTTCACCCTTGCTTAAATGTACTTTGAGATTAACTTTTATTATAATTTGTTTTAAAAATTTTAATAATTTATTTAAATTTAAAAAGAATATTTAACAAAGTATTAACAAGTGTCAAATCACCTTTTCATGCCAAATTTTGAATAAATACCAAATTGATAGTAAAATATATTTTTTTAGATATTTAAATATATGTTTATATTTTATATTCAACTTTTAATATAAAATTATTTTATTATATATATATTTTTTATCATATAAATCTTCTTAGATATAACATTTTATACGCTTTTATTATATTTATATAATTTTTTTCCTAATACAAACAATAGCCAGTTTTACTCTTTTTTGTCCTGTTCCTTTTACCTACTTTTCACTTTAAATATATTGGACTAAAAAACGTGTAAAGTATGCTTAACCGAGCAGCATGTAACCATATTGATATTTACGGTATTTTGCTACGATCTTATAAACACATATTAATATAATTTAAAAGATTGGTTACATAAACAATATTTTTATGAAACTATTATTATATATCATTAACTCTTAAAATATTTGTATATAAAATTATTTTCACTTTTTTTATATTTCCTTTCTTTTTGACATACTTAAATTCATCATTCAATTCAGACATCATTTATTTTCTATTTTCAAACAAACTGATGATGTAATGTTTATTCGAATTTACAAAAATAAATATATTATAAAAAAGTATATAAATGTAAGTTGTGGAGGAGAAATTTGTTTTTAAAGTGAAAAAAAAAATCTTTTTCAAATACGATTTTGATTTTAATATAATGTTATAAAGAAAACAATTTTTAACTAATAAAATAAAATCATAATTTCAAATTATATGTAGTTTAAAACTAATAAAATATGTCGTTTTGTTATAATATTTAAAACAGGTAATTTTATATATAAAGTATATTAAGATAGTCTTATAAAAGATAAGAATGTAAAAGTATATCATTTATACAAACCAACTAAACCAATAAGTTTTATACATAAATTAATCGTTACTAAAGCTCTTCGAAAATCAAAATCTTTATCTATTTTAACTGATAGCTCCTCATCTTCTAGAGGTGTCTCTGAACCAGCAACTTCACTTGCTCTCACCAACATGGTGATCATTGCAAAAAAAGAAAACAGCACAAGACCACAAAATGCAAGGGTAAACTAGCTCTTTAAGAACAATCATACTTCACAAACAACCAATTTTATTACAATTATCATAAGAGATTAAGATCACACACATGTACTTTATCAGACTCTTTAGAACTTGATTGATTTATCTGGATAAGTACAACTTGAGTAGAACTAGGGACGCCTTGCACTTGTGGTGGTGGAACAACTCACATGCCCAAGCTACCATACGCAAGGTAAATCCTTTTTATTGTCATAGAACCTTGTGGTCGTTCTCATGACAGTACCTTCTGCCACTCTCACTACCTAATTATCTTCTTCTACATGAGTATTAATGACTAGTAGAGTTTCACGATTACCTTCCCAAGATATATCCTCAAACCCTAAAGATTTAAGCATTCAATGAGATTCCCTCCTTGGGAATACCCTCACACTATCACCAAATACAATTATCGTCAAAAAAATCTTCACAAGATCCTCATACCCACAATCAAATATAAACATACCTTATCATATATATTCTTAATCTCCTTTATATTCACATATTAATAATTCCATCTCAATCAATTATAATCTCAAACATATACATACACAAAGTACATCAAAATGGTGAAAATCATTTATCTAACCACAAACTTCAAAACAAAGATCCCACCAGTCAAAGTGAAGATTCACATGTCTAGGATCAGCTAGATCCAGTGGTTCACGAAATGGGAATGCTCATTTTACCAATAGGACACAAGGTAGAAAAATAGGGCGGCGCTTGGCGTTGGAAAAGTCGTGTCTGGTGCCCAGCCCCTGGAACCCATTGTCCTCTAGTGCTCGATGGTTCAAAAGTGGCGCTCGATGACACCTAGTCAGTGACCTAACGCCCGACGGTGTATTAGATACAACAATTTTGGGGAAAGTTGATCCCGTGTGCTTGACTATTGGGCACCTTACCTTTTAGTGTTTTTTATTCCAAATGGTTTTAGAGAGTTAAAATTGATACCCAATCATTCAAAACACAGACCCAAACATTTTCCCAAATCAAAATCAGACACAAATCAAATATCAAACAATTCAACATACAACTCATCAATTCAAAAAAATCACATCACAATTAACTATCAAGATGATTAATTCAACAGAAAATTAACTTCTCTTACATGACAAAGTGGCTCCATAGACCCAAACAACTCTAAGAACATCAAACACTCCTAACTGTACAAGATGTTCTATCTACACATAGAAACATCACTAGAATAATCAAGACATACCATTATGATCACTGAACAACATAGTCTCATATAGAAGATGAAAACATCACATGAAAATAGAAAAAGTCTCATATTTAAACCACGATCACTTCTAAAACATCATTTACTAGGATTTTACACAAATTACAAATTTTAATTTTTTTTTTTACATTTATTAACATCATACTTTAAATATACAAGTATAATTTTTATTATTATTTTATTTCTATATAAGTTGTGTTAAACATGTACAACTTCTTTTCTCATGCCTCTTTAATATTTATATATGTTTTTTAAAGGATGTGACTTAAATTAGGACTTTCTCTTTATATATTTTAATTTCTTTTCGTTATTTTAAAATATTTAAGCAAACATATTTTTATTTTAAATTTATTCTTAATATTGTGATTAAAATATATTTTATTTTTATTCATTTTTTTCTATATGTTTTAATAATTAGATTAATGAAATAAATATTTATTTTTTTTCAAAACTTGTTATGTTTTCTTAATTTTATATGAACACACACATATATATATATATATATATATATATATATATATTTATATTGACTCTTTTTTTAAATAATTTGATAATTAAAATTATGTGTTGGAAGTCCCACATCGACTAGAGATAAGACTAATTCACAATATATAAGTTAGAGCAATCCTCACCTTACAAGTCGGTTTTGTGGAGTTGAGTTAGACTTAAAACCCACTTCTAACCTGATATCAGAGCCAAGTTAAAGTCTATCCTAGCGAACTTTTTTGGACATTCTGTTTCAACCGATATCGGGCTGCTAACGGACCACCCACTAATTTCTTGTCCCACGCACGAGGTGAATATACCTCGGCATATATATATATATATATATATATATATATATATATATATATATATATATATATATATATATTCATATCAGGTACCAATCATATTCTAAATAATAAATCCAAACTTGCCAAAGTAGGAAGAATTTTCACTTAAAAGAGGCCGTTAGATCTGATCCCTTCGCTCAACGAGACATCTCTTTGCTAGGAGAAAAGTACACAAAAGTCCACTCAACCAGCAACTGGATGACTCGTCCAGTGAATGGATCACTGAAACCTTTCAAAGATAAATTTTCTACACAAAAGTCCACTCAACCAGCAACTGGATGACTCGTCCAGTGAATGGATCATTGGAACCTTTCAAAGATAAATTCTCCCTTTAGGATTCATTGAGTGAGCATACTCTCAACCAGCGAGTCTGCATAATTTTGCAGAATGAGATTTTGCCTACTAAGTTACTTTATGTGATGACAATTTTTTTTTACTTATTTATTTAATTATTATTATTTTCTACAATATACTTATAAAAACTTAGAGGCAAAATAATATACTGATATATAATTATATTTAAAATACTCACATTTATATATGTATATTTACAATATTGTATGCATCTTATATTTACATCGTTTAGTACGTCTTATATTTCCTATACTACAAGGGGAAAAAGTATTATTTATTTACAGTTTTTCCCTCATATACTGGCTTTCAAACAGGTGGAGGGAAAAATGTTATGGATAGGGTTCACTTGGACTGTTGAGGGTAAATAAAAGGTAACTCTGATTTGTCCTTCGATGACAATCGGCGCATTCGGAGCAGAGAGAAAAATAATGGTAGAGTTTCCCGCTCCCTGAAATGTTACAGAAGTGTTTACTGCATTGGTTTGCCATGCATTCCCCGGAAAAACAGCTACAATGTCGGCGAAGAAGGGATCAGGCATGTTTGGAGTAGTCATCTATGATAATGTTATAAAATTTTGTTTTTCACACACAATCATAAAATAGGGAAGTGAGACAAATATCACATAAAAAATACAACATATCATAATAAAATAAAATGAAATGAAAATTCTCTCAATCCATAAAACTGGATTTTTATTATGCTTTTATAAAGATATTGATTAATTTTGTAGTGACTAGTCAGGATAAATGAGCTCATGGCCAACAAAGTAACTCAAGAACATCTTATCTTGAGTAATACTAACTCGTTTAAATCTCCAAGGTCATACCTCCGACTACAATAATCAAATCTTTATTTATCATAAATTTTATTTCAATATTAAACCATATAATTATATAAATAAATAGATAGGATCAATGAATAGTTAAAATAAATATAAATAAATACAAAGGACCAGTATGGAACTGGAGATAAATGTAAATAAGTAAATGGAAATAAATATAAATTGAATAAATAGGATCAGTGCATAACTAGAGATGAATATAAATAAATAAATAGGAACGAGAACTAAATATAAATTAGAATGAGGTTAGGGACACCTCACTTAAGGTAAATATAGAGATAAAAATAAAAATAATCATCGTAAAAAGATAAAATGATAAATGTCTCATTCCCTTACCTTAGTTACTATGGAAAACACACCAAGGTTGTATGGAGACTGTGATAAAAAAATTTCTTCGTTGTTGTAATCTCTCTCTCTCTTTCAGTGGATCCATACAAAAGTTTCTCTCTATTTTTTCTCTCTTCCAGCTTCTCTTTCGCTCTCTATTTCTCTTACCACACCCCTATTTATACTATATTAGGTAATCATTACTTCTAGTTTGATTCTTAATTAACTTAGTTCCTATACTATTCTGATTTCATTAGTTCTCAACATCCAGTCCTAGATTTTTTTACAGTGAAAGGATAAAAGATAGAAACGAATATGCTAACATTAAATGCTTCTAATCCCTTCCATTTATATATATATATATATATATATATATATATATATATATATATTCTTTTCTTTTAATTCTTATTAGATACGATAATAACGTTGTTCATTTGTTATTCAATTCACTGACACTTTGTTTTCCAAGATTTTGCATTTGATTGTGACCCGCTTTTCATTTATTCATTTTGCATTTATTCAAACTTTTGTATATAAATTCATATATGGATTATTATTAAACGTATATTCATAATTTATTGTATTATTAGTTTCAATAATATATAAATATTCAACTATCATATAATTTGTTGGTAAAGAATTATTACCTATCAGTACCATTTATTTTCTAAATTTATAGCTAACAGATATTATAAGTACTATCAACGTTTTGCATAAAATGTTGTCAATGAAGATCTTAAATATGGTTTGTTTAAAATATATTGACTTCATCACAAAAAATAATAATAATTTGTTAATAGTGTATATAATATGATTATTGGGATTTTATTTTATAATGTTAGAAATAATGAAGATAAATAGTATAACTACAATATATGAAAAGTAATCTATCATTAACTTTTAGGTGTTAACATACTAAAAAAAATATTGTGGTATAAATATTATTATATATATTATATATATATATATATATATATATATATATATATATATATATATATATATATATATATATATATTTATATATATATTGGATGTTACACTTTCAACCTAGTCTAAGTAGCTCTATAGTGATTTCAAATGCTCAATTCATATAAAATTTCAAGTTCACAACAAGCATGAGTAGAAAAGAGTCTAAAACAATATAAATTACATAATTGCTTTCTAAAAATCAACATCAAAATCAACACCCATTTTCACTCATTTACATTACATACAATGGCTAAATCTTCATAAGCAAATCTCAATAATTCATACCAATTCAACAATCTCACAAAACAAATATAGTCTAATTAGCTTTCATTATCTAAAGATGACTTAAACAACTTAAAGAGTATCAAATTCCCCCTTTCCAATTACAAAATGCACAACTCAACCTATGAAGAACACAGACATGCAGGGTACATCATCAGAACCACTGATCAACAGAACTTACAAGAAACACTTAAATGCCACATGCGAACTATATTTGCTCACATGCAAGAACAAGTAAAATTGATCAAGGAAAGGAGAAAAAACCAACTTATCAATTGATGAAATTAATTGAATAGATGTGGAAAGCTCGCCATAAAAATCAATGTAGTGACCTCTAATCTTTATAAAGATGAGCGCACGATAAGAAATTTTAGAGAAAAAGAAAATAAGTTTTAAAAGAGTATTTATAGAAAGATAAAATATTTTCTAATTAACAAAATTCTTTTATGAAATTTTTATTTATATTTGAATTTTTTATAATTATAATTATAATAATAATAATAATAATATCTTATTAGTTTAAAATACTATCATTGTTAAAACATGATATTCTACTTTCTGGAAGCATCTCTTTCTTTATATATTTGAATTTTCATCCACAACCGTGTGTGTATATATATTTCAATTTGAATACCTGTTTTACCCTTAGTTATTTTAAAAAAACAACAACAAAAAAAGACTCGTTCGTAGGCACAGGTCTCATAACAGTTTTTATTAAAACACTCCTAACAAAATTCTGTTAAGAGAGCACAACATCCTATATAAAACAAGGTCGATTCATTTCTTGCATTTGTGTCGTTCTTGCATTCTGTCTGTCGCACTCCTCTCCTCTCGCTCTGCAATTCTCTGTCCTCCAGCACTCTTCTTTCTTTCGTAAGTTCATTTCTCCAATTTCCATCGCACTACTGTCTTTTTGTGTCCACATTTTATAATACTCATTTTACTCTTAGTTATACCCGTTTTATCCTTAGTTATTTTAAAAATTAATTATTTTATAAATAATTTATTTTTAATTATTTTTCTATACATCTCTTTTCTCTTAAATCATTATTTAAAATTTTTTATATATATATATTTTTTTTAATTTTAGAACATTTTTTAAAAATTAAAAAATACGAATACACAGACGCGACAGGACCCATATGTTCGCTAGTATATTATATATATATATATATATATATATTTATTTATTTATTTATTTATTTTTGGTACCTGTATAAATATATTAAAAGAAAACGAAAACGATACCTATTCCGTGATTACCTTTTCTTAAGGGTTTCCATGAAACATTTTTTGAAAAAAAAAAAAAAACTTGAAAAGGAAAGCACAGTGGGCACGTTGTTGGGAGTTAATGATTGAATAGGGGAAGCAGTGTGAGTCACATATCTCTGATCTTTCGATGCCTTTAAATGTTACAGCGATGATGTTTGGTTCCTTCAAAATTGGGTAGAACATCTTGAAATGGCTGTTACACCAGGACTGGAGCATACAAGGAAGGCTATTGGATGGGCAGCGAGAGACACATCTGGGGTTCTTTCCCCCTTTAATTTCACCAGAAGGTACTCATCTCAAACCTCTTCAATTCCTCAACTTCAATAATGTTTCATCTGAAGATGTTCTTTTTTTCTAATGGTACAGGGAAACAGGAGAGAAAGATGTAGCAATCAAAGTGTTATACAGCGGCATATGCCACACCGACCTCCATAATGCTAAGAGTGAATGGGGTCCATCATTCTATCCACTCGTACCCGGGTATACTTCCTCCACTATTTCAACTATATTTCAATCACCTTCATACATAAAATATTGCCTTCATTTTATTTATGATACAAGAAACACTTCCGTATATTTATTCAAATAAATAATTAATTGAACCATTTCAAACGAAAGAAAATGGCTTCGATACGACTCAAACTTGGAAACTCATTGGATGGTCCGTCCTAGAAGAAACAACTTTCTTTCTCATCATATATATATAATGAAAGTATTAAATTTTTATGAAAAAGAATTTGACACTAAAATAGAATTTATTGATTAATTTTATTAAATGGATTTTAGAGATAAAAATTTCTGTAATAGATTTACCGGTAAAATTTATATGTAAATTTATATTTGCCTCGTATTCGTACTCGTATATGTGTAAATATATATTATGTGAGTACTCAAATATTTTTGTACTATCCACAGATATCTACGGATAGGGATAGCAAAACGGGTCAGTCCGGCCCGTTTTGGCTCGGCCCGCCAAAAACAGGTCGAGCTGGCCCGCTACCAATAAACGGGTTGGATATTGTAACCCATCTCGTCTTAGGGCGGGCTGGCAGGCTGGTCTGCCTCTTTTTTTTAAATTCTTTTTAAATTTTATTAATTTTTTGTTTATAAATCTATTTTTTATATATAAATTTATTTATATAATATAAAAAAATATTATTTTTTAATTATTTTTAATTTTAAACATAAAAAATAAAAAATATTAAAAAAAATAAAGTGGGTTGACGGACCAGGGCCAGGTTGGCCTGTTTTAGCCCGCTAAACTGGCGGGTTAGGCGGGTCGGGTTACAGCGGGTTGGCGGACTGAAAATTTCAACTCGGCCCGCCCTTTTCTTGGCAGGCTGATGGGCCGGCCCAATGGACTTGACCCATTTTGACATCCCTATCCACGTGTACACACAGATATTTACAAAAAAAAATTAATATTTAATAAAATATTTTAACTATAAATTCAAATAAAAATACAATGCATAACACTAATAAATTTTAACCAAAGTGCAAACAATTCATTTGAATACAAAAAAATGGAAATTTTTTAAAACTAAATGATAGAAAATAACCCATTAAAAATCAATGTATTAATGTTTTAATTTTTTTTATCTTTTTAATTTAAATTAAAGTATAGTGGGTACGGGTATATGCGGGGTACGGATACTATGGTACCTCTACCAGCCCCTGTTAACATGCGGGTATAAATACTTGTACTCGTTATCTGAAGATATATATTTAGAATATTCATTTCCTACCCATTACGGATTTTATCCACATATACCTGCGGGTACGGATTATTTTGACCTCTCTAACCACGTGAGAGAGTAAAAAATGGAAGTCAAGGGTACAGATTATTTTGATATCTCTAGCCACGTGAGAGAGTAAAAAATGGAAGTGAAAGTATAATTCTTCCCTTTTGATAAATTATTAGCTACCTTTTCATCGAAAATATGTTATATGCTTTCCTGTTTATAACCAATGACAAGTGATACAAGTTAATAAGTGTTAATTAGATTGTATTCTAATTTGAGCACTAAAACGCAGGCACGAGATAGCAGGTGAAGTGATAGAGGTAGGAAGCAAGGTGGAAAAGTTGAAGGTGGGTGACAGGGTGGGTGTGGGGTGCATGGTTCTATCCTGCAGGTCATGTAAAAGCTGTGATGAGAATCTTGAGAACTACTGTCCAAAAATGATTCTCACATATGGAGCCAAGTATGTTGATGGAAGCATCACACAAGGAGGCTACTCTGATCTGGTGGTTGTAGATGAACACTTTGTAATCACCATTCCTGATGGTCTACCTCTTGAAGCTGCTGCACCTCTCTTATGTGCTGGAATCACAGTGTATAGCCCTCTCATATATTTTGGACTTGACAAACCAGGCACACATGTGGGTGTGGTTGGTCTCGGTGGGGTTGGTCACATGGCGGTCAAGTTCGCCAAAGCTTTTGGGGCTAAGGTTACTGTAATTAGCACATCTCCAAGCAAAAGGAAAGAAGCCATTGAGCATCTTGGAGCTGACTCATTTGTGGTCAGTCGTGAGGAAGATCAGATGCAGGTACTTACTCTTTTCGAACCTTTCTATACTTTACAGAGTCTGTTTTCAAACCAAAATCTGCTTTGTATCATTTAGTTAGTTTGGTTATGAATGGTGTGTTGCTCAACTTCTAATGACCATTTTTGGATTTAGGCTGTAAAAGGTACCTTAGATGGTATAATAGACACAGTTTCTGCAGTCCATCCTCTGCTCCCTCTGTTGGATTTGTTGAAGAGTCATGGGAAACTTGTCATAGTTGGTGTACCTGATAAGCCTTTGGAGCTACCCGTCTTTCCTTTACTAGGTATGCACGCACATGCAAAATTTCTTCATATGTATATAGAACCTTTGTACTATTCAATTGAGGAACTTACCATTGCGTAAATTTTACACACTTGTTTTATATGCAGCGAGAAAGGGTGTAACTGGCAGTAGCATTGGAGGAATAAAGGAGACACAAGAAATGATGGATTTTGCTGTCAAACACGATATAACGCCTGATATTGAGATTATTCCTATTGATTATGTGAACAAGGCAATGGAGCGTCTCGTCAAAGCAGATGTGAAATATCGATTTGTTATTGACATTGGCAACACACTAAAACCAAGTTCTTGATATTTTTCGTCATTCGTGCGCAGAGAAATAATGCATGTGGGTGGTGTTATTGCTTGAAGTAAGCACAATGTTTTTGTTGTTTCTGTTCTTAATTTGATGAAGTTGGCATTTGTTGGTGATTAATAAACGTCTGTCTCTTCTGTACCAATATTATGTGATTAATAGTTATCATCTTTTATTCAGTCATTTTCTTAAAGGAATTGAAAGTAAATTTCTTCCTAATATCTTAATCATGACTACTGATTCTTATTTTTTTTTTTTTTTTTTTATTCATTCCTCTCTAATCTTTTATTTGATATCAGCAGTTCGTAAATAATTTTTGTTTCTTTCTCAACTCAATTGAGCTAAAATTGTAAAAGAAGGTGTATATAGTAACTTGTCTTGAAGAGGTTTCTATCCAACTGTTAAGACACTCATTTAATCAATATTTTCTTTCTATATTTATAAGATAAGAACAATAAAGATAATATAAGTATAAACAATAATTCCTAACATATAAATATAATAATTATAATTCTTTTATTATATATTAAAAGTATAAGACAAATAATACTTCTATTAAATTACTAAACAAATAGAATTATTATATATTTTTATGTACTTGGGGTTGGGTTACGAAACTCATGACTCTCGTGACCCAGACCCAAGGATTTTTGTTCTCTATCTTTCATGGTTTCAAAACAGATATTTCTTCCCGCACCTTCAATTATGTTTCCTGCACCTCCTTAACTTTAAATTCCATTTTTATCATTATATTAAAAATTCTAATTTGATTTTCTCTCCTGTTGATGTCGCTGCTGCACTCATTCCCTCCCTCCCATATCCACTCGTCTTGCCCACTAAATTGTGAACCTCCATCGATCTCGCTCCGCATGTTTTGTTTGGTACAAAAGAATATATCCAACTAATTTTTCATTATGTTATAGCTAGGTTTGAGGAGAAAATGGGTGTCAACGGAGGAGTGGAAAAGGGAAAGAAAGATTCTAATGCATACTGGATTGTCCAGTCCGGAAGATTCAGGAACTCTTCAATATGGGACAGTTTTATCATATTGGCCAATTCGAAATGGGTTGGTAATGATTTCTGAATTGGATAGTCCGTATGTATTAGATTTTTTTCTTTGCATTTTGTAACACCGTAAGTGTTTCAACTTAGAAACTTTAAATCATTACTTACTGATACAAGTACTCAAAAGGCCACACATATCTATACAAAATAAGTTTAAAAGTTATTACAATCCCTTAACATTGTATTTCAAAATGACATCTTATCTTCTTTTCAAAATATGAGAAATAAATTCAGTACACTCTTTCAGAATAAAAATAAAGACTTTATCTCTTAAGTTAGCGGAGCTTCATAGTAGCGGAGGGGCTGTGACCCCCAAATGATTTTTGATTTCTTTTAAAATTATATATATTCTTAAACATTTTTAAAATTTTGAAATTTTTAAAATTATAGATAGTATATTTTAAAAATTGATGAAATTTAAATTATATTTTTTTTATAAAATATAACATGTAATGTTAATAAATAATAAAACATAAAATCAAATATAATAAAAAATAAAAATATTTAGGTTTAATTATTCTTTTGATCTCTGTTCTTGCCTAAAAATATCAAATTGCGACTAAAAGATTGGAACTAAATTGAGACTAAAAAATTGGGGGTCAACTTGACATTTTTAATAACAGTAACCAAAAGAGTAATTAAATCAAATATTTATTAAGATATTTTTTATTTTCTTTTGTCATTACCTTTTTAATTTTTCACAAAAAGGTACTAATGTCTTACTCTCATATTTTTTTGGAAGAAGAAATTAAGTTAAACACATACTAATTATTTTTGTTCTCATTTCTCATTTGTTTCCTTCATTCTTTGAAGAAAAACAATGTAACTCTCTCTTGTCTCATTTGATGATGAAATATTAGTTTAATAGTTAATAAAAAAATTCATCTGACGAGCCATTTGAATACTCATTTTTTATGATTATAGAAACAAATAATAATGTATTATGTGTTTTTTATAACTGATTTTTTAATTATGACTTAATTATAATATATTTTTCTTCGAATAATTATGTCCCTCAATCTTTTATTAGATTATGATTAATTATTGTAATATATTAAAAAAAGTATATTGATGAACAATATTCATTTGGTAAAAGTTATAACTATACATGAAGATGAAATTATACTTCTTATCCTTCTTCACATCATTAAAGCATTTAAAACATTATACTAATGATTCAATATGACATCTAACATCCAATTGTTTGATGGAAGAGTCATTCTTTAAAGCGTTACACTAATGATCCAATCAGATAATCAAAAAATTATATTATTCTGGCCTCTCCAAATCTCTTAGTCAAGATCCGCCAGTGATCATAAGCCATCAATGATTGGTTTCCACTCCTGAGCTACTAACCCCATTGGTTTCTCCTCCTGCTCATGTATTATACGATCATCGCAAGTAGAGAAAAAAAAAAGCAACATAAGGAAATAACGTGCCAGCTAATGCATTTAAAAGAAGAGTGAAAAGAAATACTTCATATTACACAAGGTTTGAGAAATAAATTAAAATTTTGTACAGTTAAAATTTGTACGCTTAAATTTTTGTACAGTTAAAATTTGTACGAAGTGTATTCGGAAGACAAGTGTATTCAATGGACTTGTGAAATTATGCACCTTTCATGCTTGCTACCAAATTCTTCAATTAATGTTATATCACTCAGGATCAATGTTCCCAGACCAAGTCATGATAAGGTTAACTCCACTAGCTCACTAAGTATGATCTTTTTCATATCATATCATCTGTCATGTGGAACCTCATTCAACTCACATCTGAACGTCCACAACCTATGTGAGTGAGACACTAGTGAGTCAGGATAGTCTCACTCTCAGAATTCCCTTTCAATACACTTTGGCATCTTAAACCTGTGATGCTCTGACACGGTGGTTGGACAGCGCTTCCCACTCCCGAAGCGGACACGGACACGGAGGCGCGGTATCGGAAGCTTCTCCATGGATCAGACGCAGCCAATTCTCAGACACGTGACCGGCGGACACCTCTGGTTGTTTGGATGCACGACTGATACGAGATTCAGAGAATTTTTTTCGCGTATCCGAGCGAAAAATGGCTGTTCACGTTTTGTTGTTTCACGATGTGTTCACAATTTGCTCTGTTCACCCCACCTAACGTCATTTTGATATTTTATTTGATTGGCATGATATTTTTGTTTGTTATTTTTTTAGAGAATAAAGGAAAATCTAACAAATTTAAAATAAAAAGGGAAATAAAAAAAATAAAAAATAATCTTTCATACATTCTATTAAAATAAACCCAAAAAAAATTAAATAAAAATGGAAATAAAAAGATAAAAAAATAATCTTCCATACATTCTGTTAAAATAAATCCAAAAAAATTTAAATAAAAATGGAAATAAAAGAATAAAAAATAATCTTTCTTACCTTCTATTAAAATAAATCCAAAAATATTTAAATAAAAATAGAAATAAAATGATAAAAAATAATCTTCCATACCTTCTATTAAAATAAAATAAAATCAAGATGATGAACAAAAATAAAATCAATAAGAACAGATTATTCTATAAATTATTTTAAAAGTTTTTTTTTTATTATGAAATAAAATTATTAGATTTTAATATGTATATTATCGTGTGTCTTCTACTTTTTCAATTTTGTCGTATCTTCGTATTCGTGTCTGTGTCGTGTCCGTATCCCTATCCGTATTCGGGCATCATAGTCTTAAACAAAACACAAACAATTTAAATAAACAAAAATTAATTTCTACCAGAATATCATACTCTCACATTTAATCCTTTCAACAATTTCAACATCACATTTATATCACAATGGGTCATAAATAAACACAAAACCCATAAACTTAACATATGAGCTCTTTTCAGCTCCATGTCTCTCATTTTATAACAAGAAATTCATACATTTATCCCTTTCACCCCTTAATAATTTTCTTAAGATATTTAGCATTAGATATTTTTGTCATAATTGCAATCACACCAACACCATCACCACTATGCAGTAACACAAATCCAAATCAAGAAAATTCCTAATCATCATTAATGCATAAGAATCACACAAAACAATTATGTCATCACTCTATAATTCATTAAAAATTAAATATATATCCATCTTCAAACACAACACAAAGCACCAAAACTCTCACAACTTCACTGAGTCAAACTTTACCAAATCATTTATGGGTTCTGCAGTTATCAATAATTTTAAATGACCAGCTTCCTTTGCCTTAAGGAACACTTTTACCATCATTCTTCTCTTTATACTGTGTCTCCGGTTACAAGATCCTATATTCATCACAACCCAAAGATTAAAATCAACAATTTAATAATGGTTTAAGGATCAAAGCTAGATAAAGATGCATTTAGAAAATAGAAAAAAAAAAACACATGCAGCCAGAGAAAGCTGCATGCACTAGAAGATTTTGAACTTACCCAATATGGAATTGATTAACTTGAATGGTAGAATCCTTGACACTAACTACTTCTATGGATTTGGATCTTCAAGAGGAAAAAAATGAACGAGGTCAATTTACTAAGAAGGAAGAAGATTGAGAATTGAAAATAGACTGGGTTTCTGTAAGGCTTCTATAAACAACCTTTGCCTTTTTGAAAAGACCCTTTTAAAATCTTTAAACTTTTTTTTTATAGAACAAATAATATGCTATTAGTAAGAAAAATAATGTATTAGTATAATAATATAATTATACTCTTTTTAGAATTTATAATCAGGTTCTCACACATTTACCATACATTTACTGCTTTTGTTGGTTGGGTTCGATGTTATTGTTTGTTTAAGGAGTTGGTCAAACTTAGTTGTATGTTGTTATGATGATTTTTTATGTGATGATTTTGAGATGACGATTTCCATATAAAGAAATGGCTAGGACAACAAGCGCTGGTTCTACCCATGTTGGAAGCATCATAGATGCTACAAGACAAAGACCCACAACATATGTTTCAAGGAAGAACCGTGACAAAGCTCTAGATGTGAACCTTGTTGCTGCAGTTGAGATGATTAGTGATAGTCAAGAGCATGAAGAAGGATTTCCTAGAGGCCCATCAGATACCTCTTTGCTTGTATACTATGTTGATCACGTAGCTTTGAAACTCTGGGATGATAAGGTAAGTAAACAAAATTAAGGTTGTTATTAATTTGATGATGAATTTGCAATTTATGTAATTTGATAACATATATGTTGTGTCTAGGATCAAGAAGAGTTCAAACTAGTATTTCATGGTCAGAAGTTAAATAAAGCAAGGGTTCCTCATACGAATATTTAGGAATATGTTTTGAATTTTGGATTGTTACCTTTGTGCAACATAAGTTAGGAGACAACATATAGGACATTGTTATATGCCTATGTGGAGAGGTGGCATAGGGAGACAAATACAATTCATTTATCGATCGGTGAGATGAGCATAACCCTAAATTATGTGTCTACACTACTTCATCTCCCTATTGTAGGGCAATTTTGTCCATTTGTGTTGTTGGAGTTTGTTGTCGTTGTCTCATTTTTTGTTGACTTGTTAGGGGTAGCACGATGAAAATGCAACTTCAGAAATTGAGACAATGTCATGGACAATATGTAAGACTGAGGTGGTTGAAAGATGTGTACAAGAAGTTGTGCATGGAGGGGCATTCAGAGTTTGCTGCAGACAATAGTACAACTTCTATTAAACCTTACACACATTATTATACAATCCAAAATATATTTACATATATGAAAGTGTATCTTGTATTGCACAACTTAGAATGTATTCTTCATAAATTTAATACATTTCGGTTCTAAAATTCAATATGCAGAACATGTTTTAGATTGCATAATTAAAATGTATTTAATTTATGAAAATTACGTGTATTTTAGATAGTATATTTCGGAATTTATTTTTAGACATGAAAGTGTATTTTAAATTGTACAATCTGGAAAGTGAATCACCTATTAAAATAAATTTTATGATTTGTTTCATCTATATATATTATTTGTTTTATATTTTATTTTGAAATATATATATATATATATATATATATATATATATATATATATATATAAAAGACTATAGTATTACACTTACAAATCCAAGTTTAAATGGTACTTAACAAATCCTAGTAAGTAAGTGATCTCCTGTCTCAAAAACCTAAAAAATACATTACAACAAACATATATGTCTTTTTGTCACTTTTTTTACAAAAATAGTAACATATTTTACTTGTATAAGCTTGAAAGCAACCCAGTCCAACTAATTCATTTTGTGTTGCTTTAAAGTTCACGAAATTTCATCAACATGAGACAACATATCAATTTCATATGATATTTTACTTCCAAATATGAATTTCATTTATGTAAAAAAAATTAAGTATTACCACCGATAACAATTTCTACTTCCAAATTACATAACTCAGAACGTCAAAACTATATATATTATAAATTATTAAATTCAAAATACAATTATAAATGGCACGTTATTGTTTTGAATTGTGTAAATCAAAATACTACTTTTAATTACATGATTAGAAGAAAATACCTTTTTCCTACAAATTACATAATCTGAAAGACTTTTAGCTTGCACAATTTAGAAAGAAATCCAAACCAAAAAGCCTATAATGTTTGAAACCAAAAACGAAAATGAAACCAACCACCCACCTTCAAGCTTCATACTATAATGGTATGCATTTCAGCTTATTGGTATGCCAAAAAATTGCTCTCAACAATTTTGTGAAGAACAAAGAACATGCAGGTAGCATTCGTGAAGAAGAAAGAACCCAAAGGTGGCGATCGACGCTTGGAAAAACCTTTATCGCCATTTAATAAAAGAAGGGCAGAGTGGATTTTAAAATTTATGTAGGTATAGGAATAACTTATGGTGGTACAAAAAGCATTTGGCTTAAAACTTCCAACAATGGGCCTATGTTGTAATCCAATAAAAAGTTCAAGACAATTTTTGGATCCCGTAGTGCTATCTTTCACGTCATACTGAATACATAAATGGAAAAGAAAATAAACAAAAATACATAACGATAATTTTAAGAAGAGTGATAAAAATCATGAAAGATATTCTTATTATAAGACGTTTCTTTTTTTTTCTTAAACTCATACTTTGTAAAATTTAATTTTTCTTTTATTCTTTTGTAATTTTGAATTTTATTTGTATTTGTTAAAGATATTAATTTGACTTACTTACTCAAGCCCAAACAAAGTCTTCTGGCTGCTAGCTAAGCAAGAAAGGAAATTTTTTCCTGCACCTCCAAAAGCAAAATGAAAAATTTTCTCTCATCTTCTTCCCTCTTCCTCGACCACCGCAACTACATACTTTCTTCCATCTCCACTCTATCTTCTTCCTCCACCTCCACCTCCACTTCCACTTCCACCTTCAACCCATCTTCTTCTTCCACCTCCATCTCCACCTTCACCTCTATCAATCTTCTTCTTCCACTTCCTTCTCTACTCCATCTTCTTTCTCTACCTCCATCTCATCTTCTTCTTCTATCTCCACCCTATCTTCCTTTTCTTCATTGCAGACCCTTCGTTCTTCCTACATCCCATTCTAGATTATACAATCTATAATCGAAATGTAATATGTATTATAAATAGTCTTCTAAATTTTGTATTATTAATTTCACAATTTAGAATATAAATTTGTATTATCCAAAATAAAATTTCTATTATGGATTATTTTCTAAATATACATTACAGATGGTATAATCTGAAATACAAATCTATATTTTAGACGATATAATCTAAAAAGTGTATAAAATTAATATTAATATTTTTTAATTTTAGATTGTGTAATCAAAATATATTTGTAAAATCTAAAACTATAATTTCAACAAAGAATAATTAAAATTTTAAGAAGTATGAAAGTGTAAGAAAAAACATGGCGATGTTGGAAAAAATTCCGAACAGGAAAAAAAGGATGACAACCGTAACCAAGTATTGACCTACGTGGCTAAATGTTAGGATTGATATAGATTTTGGACATCTGAATTTTAACTTTTAATATTTGAAATTTCCTTCTGGTTAGACTTGAAATGCTTGGCAAGTAAGTTTATAAATAGTCTATATCTCTCTTTGTAAAGATATATGAAAATTCAAAAGTTATTTTAATGTATTAATATTTTTAGAGTTATTTTCTTTCTTACAACATATATCTTGATATCTTAAAATTCGAGTGACAATATCTCCATGTCACTTATATTAAAATGAATTCTTAAATTCAAGTAATACATTCTTCTATCTTAAGTCTTTTTCATTTATTATTTTTCTTTTGTAATTGCTCTTATGTTCTTGTACTTACTTCCTTATCTCCTTCCCATCTTTTTTTTGCACTTGTGTTATTTTGTTGATATTAGTTTAATTTGTAGTTCTTTTTTGTCTTATTCCTAATTCATATATGTTTTTTTTGGTTAAAATACTCTGATGGTCCTCATTTTGGTTCAAAAATCTCAAATTGGTCCTCGAATTTTAATTGATCTCAATTTCGTCCTCGAATTTCAAAATCATCTTTCACCTCATCAATGTTTGAACCACTAACCAATTCATCTGATTACCACTCGAAATCTGACCCTCCACCCTCAGTCCTTACTTCATCAGAATCTGAATCAGTCAACTCTTGTGCTGTGTACCAACCTTCTCCATCAGATGCACTTTCAACAGCACATGGCACATTACCATCCCAATCTGAATCACTATGTCCATCACTGTTAATATTTACATCAACCAAACCTTCCTCATTGAATGATTCAGGCTCACCTTCATTTTCTTGTACTCCATCACCTTCATCAGCCCCCTCTTTTTCAACTACTTCTGGTGCAACACCTTGCTCACCCTCACCCCTCTCCTCTTCCACTACTTCAGCTGTAACATCTTGTTCACCCTCACCCCCCTCCTTTTCAAGTACTGCAGATTCAACATCTTGTTCACCCTCACCCCCCTCCTTTTCAAGTACTTCAGCTTCAACATCTTCCTCACCCTCACCCCCCTCCTTTTCTACTACTTCAGCTGCCCCATGCTCATCAGCCTCATTCACACAGTTAACTACATCATCAGCCTCAGAAGGACCAACCTCCCCCATACCAACACCCTCTATCATGTTGATTATCTCAGGTTCTGTCATTTCATGAACCACATACAAATGAACTGCACCATTTAATGTTGCTAAGTTCGCCATATGACTGGCCCCTCTATCATCACAAAGAAGCTCCAACCTATCTTCTAAGACAGTCCCACCTCCTAAACTATACCACAAATCCTTCACAGATACGTGTCCTAACTCTTTTAATCCAGCAATAACCTCAAAATATCCCCACGTATCAGGGTCACAGAACCACGTGGTTGTTTCCCCATCATATTCCAATTTCCCATTACTAAAAAAGTGGCCACTATGGTGGACCACCACTTGAAAACGATCAACAGACATGGCTATATATGCACCCTGTATACATTGCCCCCAAAGGAATTCAAATATTACAATTCATACCAACAACGACAACACAAAACAATGCATTGAAATGGGGGACCACAACTTAAGCAATTAAAAATGGGGGAACACATTCGAATACGGGACCACATACTATAATCCATACGGTCACCGATTAAAAAACAAAGTCGCATAGGGGACCACCAATCAAACGATTTCATTGTCGAAAATGGGGGGACAAGCAACATTTAATCACAAAATAAAAGCCATACAACATCATTCCCAACCAACAAAACCCTAAACAGCCAAGGATGAACTGATACTCACCTTCACGGTGTGGCGCTCAAGAACGACTACGATCAACGACACTAAAGCTCGAAAATCGAACACTGAAATGTTCGACCTCACCTTCGACGATGCTGAATCTCACCTTCGTCGATGTTCACGGCATTGACGCGAGTCGCCCTCCCAGTCGCCATTCTTCAACACTCAGTTTCAATCCTAATTTAGTAATTTAGGGTTTCCATACAAATGCTTATTTTAATGAATAACGCCACGTACAAATTTTTCAGTCCTCAAATTAATGAATCAAGCCACGTCAGATAATTAAAATGAAGTTAACGTTAAAAATTTTGACACTGTTAACGATTGGGTTAATTTAAAACACATTTACAAAAATGAGGACGAAATTGAGATCAATTAAAATTCGAGGACCAATTTGAGATTTTTGAACCAAAATGAGGACCATCGAAGTATTTTAACATAAATGTAATTAAATCAAAGATCATTGATTATAAATAAAAAATAATATAAATAGATAATATTAATAATAAACTTATTCATAATAAATTGTTTCCCATGAACAATACTCTTGCAGGTTTGTGGCTTAGCAATGTTCCTTTGGCTCAACAGTAGGACTTTTGACTGCATTTTATATTATCAATTGTTATGGCTAAGCTGGGTTGGCGTGACTCGGTTGCTAGATACCTGTTTTCTTTCTTTTTATGCAAAAAAGTGACATGTTATTAAAATTCCTCATTTATCATCCAAAAAGTTAGAGACATGATGTTTGGATAAAAGAAGGCATGTTTTCTTGAGAAAAGTATTTTTCCACCTAAGATAATTGTCTAATTTGTTATGCAAAATGGATATTTTTTAGACACTTATCATGTACCGTCCTAGTCATTCAAGGCCCAACTCGATACTCAAAGATGAATATTAAATGTCTGTAAGCCGACTTAAAGTTTATATGTCTAAGAATTGAACCTAAATTTGTCTTGTATTTAGTTTAAATTTTATTATAAAAAAAGAGATATCTTGTATGTAGTTATTATCTTTGTGATTTTTTGTTATTATCTTAGTATTTTTTTTTTGTTATCCTTATAACTAGAATATTCCTTGAATTTTGAAAATAAAAACAATTTGTAATGTTTACCTATAAATAGAGCATTAACTCCCCCGACCAAATTACAAAACTATTTTGGTTTAAGTGTTCTCTACTTCACTTTAGGTCAAGAGAGTTTTTAGTATTTGTCTTTTGCCAAAACAAAAAGCAACAAACAAAAAAAAAAAATAAGCATCCTAATATATGAACTATCAAGTAATAAAGGGTTAAACATTTAAAAATTTTACAAAAAAAATAATTTGAGACTTCATTGAATTTCCTTACTTATTTCTTAAATACCTTAAATAGATATAATTAATAATAAACTTATTTGTAATAAATTATAATAAATGAGAATTAATAATAAATATAAATGACAATAAATAAAACAAATATAAATAATAAATAATAGTAAAATAATTTATAATAATAATAATAATAATAATAAATAGTAATAGTAATAATAAGGTCAACTATATTCAATGTCTATTGATCAGATGATTGACTATGTAAATTGAGATCATGAGATAATAATATATGGGAGACCTAATGAGAAGATACATTAATTAGATGATACATATCAAAATGATCTCAACGGTCACACAATACAAGCTTATCATATTGACAAAATACAATGTTGAAGTTCTCACTTATATCATTAGATGATACAGTAAAATTGCTTTATCATATGATAATACAGTACAATAAATATAAACAAAATATTCAGGTGTGTTTATAATTATTAGATGAAACTATTAATACACAAATTAAACAAGTCTCTCTAACAATATTCTCATGCTTCCGGTCCCACCAACAAATACTTAAACTACAAACAATCACTACTCTACATTTTTTTTTTCATATAGTCTATCTTTTATAATTTTAGATTGTCTTCTCTTTACATTTTTCTTCATCATCTAACCTTTGTATGTTTACAAGTATACTCTTTACATTTTTTTTTTCATGATCTATCCTTTATAATTTTATATCATTTATTATTTACATTTTACTGCATCCTTTTAGTAAAACAATTATATACAATATATTTCATTAAAAATATGTATAAATAACTTAAAAATACATTTTTATTATACAAAAAATCAAAATATTATTATTTAATTTAATAAAATAAAATACTTATATTAAATTGTAATTATATTTTAAATATTCAAATTAATATAATAACTATATTATAATTTTTTGAAATCTTGTGTCGGGTACACATACTAGTGAAGGAATAATCTCTTTTTTTTTAAAAAAAAAAAACAAAATTTATAGTCATTTCTGTGATAAAAATATATTATATTTTCATGTGAAAGAATTTCTTATTTTCTCGTAATATTTTTTTTTCACACATTCAAATTAATTTTCTTTTATTACATTTAATTATATTTTAATTTTTAGTAATATTAATTATATTTTACTATTTAATTATTTTTTTAACTTTTAATAAATGTATATCAAATAAATTATTAATTAAAATTGTATATCACTTATAAATATTTTTATCCATTAAAATAAAATAAAATTACATTTTAAATTATTATATCAATATTCATTTAATATTTAAGTTAACTGTACACTCTTATAAAATTTAAAACATATCAATAATTATTCTAGTGTCCTATTAAAACCGTCAGCAGGATCCTAATAAAATACCAACATTAAAGCATGCATTAAAAATGCGTAACTTAGTTTTGGTAAAGGTAAACAACCAGTTTAGCTTTGAAAATGACAAAAGTAGTACGTTTCAAACTAAACTACCAAAATTTGACTCATTTTAGGAAAGAAAACAACCAAAATAAAATTGAAAATTTGTAAAATCACACAAGTAGAAAATTAAACAGAAAGTTCTCTTTCGGTCCTACTCAACGTTTTAAGAAATATTAGAAAGAAACGTGCTTTAGTAATTTGAAAAACAAAGTAACCCATTTTAGTCAAAACAAACAATAATTATTATGCCTTTAGAGGTGTGATCCTAAGATTTGATGAAAGAGGAATCTGAATAATAGCTTTTTTCTTTCTTTTTGCAAGAGTTTCTTCCTCTACCCAGTTTTACGAATCTCCTTCCAACTATGTTTGATCCATATCATATCACAAGACCTGAGAATCAAATCCTTAAGGCCAAATGTGCTTACTACTCACGCCAACCTGTTGCTGCCTCATCAGTTTTCACATAAAAAAAATATGGTTCTGCTGTCCATAAAAAAATGTAACCTTTCTTGCAGAGAGAAAGTACTATGTTTACGTTACAAATTGAAAAATAGAAATGTATTTATTTATGAGTAAAGTCAACTCAATTTTGATACATATCTTGCTAAAATATAGGGTCTCCACTTCCCATATGTCTAACAGGTAATACTTCTTTTATTCAATATTTGTCTCGTGTGAACTAATAAAATAGTATAAGCATCTTCACCGCGTGAAGGTGGCTACACATGGCTGTGATCTCGCCATCATTTTCGACGTATCTCTCAGTTCTAATGAACTTTGCAAAACTTTTGTGCGCAGATATGAATATGTTGCCACTTCGAAACCCACCCACCATGTTTGACCCTGCGAAAAATGCATGCTTTTAACTCCTTCCTCAATCTCCATACATATATATCGTGTGTCATGTTAAGGGAAAGGAATGGGATCCTTTCAACCACATACAAACATCGGCAAAACAAACTGAGAATGCTTTTGCTTCTGGGAAACGGATACTAGGTCGTAGGGGTGGCTGCAGTATTTAAGGTTGTATTTTGTTTTGTTCTTTTGTCTGGTTGAATGGAGAGTGGGGGTAGTTTCAGGAATGGTAGTGCATCCATTTGGAGGGAGAGTGGTGAGGATATGTTCTCAAACTCATTCCACAGAGAGGATGATGAAGAGGCTCTCAAATGGGCTGCCATTCAGAAACTCCCCACCTTTTCGCGTATGAGGAAAGCTTTGCTCACTTCATCCGAAGGGGGAGTGAATGAGATTGATGTGCACAAACTTGGGTTGCAAGAAAGGAGAGTCTTGCTTCAGAGACTGCTCAGAACTGCTGAAGAGGATAACGAGAAGTTTTTGCTCAAGCTAAGGGAACGTATTGATAGGTCTGATTCCCATTCTCTTTTCTTCTTCATTAATGAAGCTGTGTGTCTTTCATCGAATTTAACTCATGAATGGCCCTTCTCCTCCCATTTTCTTCCTTGGATTTCATGACATCAGAGTTGGGATTGATCTTCCTGCTATAGAGGTTCGGTTTCAGAACTTGAATGTCGAAGCAGAAGCTCGTGTAGGAAACAGAGCTTTGCCTACCTTCACTAACTTCATGGTTAATATTGTGGAGGTGAGTATTGGTATCAGCTTTCTTACATATAACATGACCTTACAGAAGGAGTTCTATAACTTGTTAATTTGGTTTCACTTTTTCTCGTTAAAAGGGTCTGTTGAACTCTCTTTGTATTCTACGAAGTAGCAAGCAACATATACGTATTCTCCA
>Ga0214542_1003878_pt1 | contig 30020 bp, 11 predicted proteins | sample CNSS1metaG_FD_160096 | JGI IMG/M metagenome (GOLD analysis project Ga0214542, IMG submission 160096) | Root nodule microbial communities from cowpea collected in UCLA plant growth center, Los Angeles, California, USA - CNSS1 | ecosystem: Host-associated > Plants > Roots > Nodule | place: USA...
ATATATATTATTTTTTAATATTTTATTAATAAATTTTTTTTTATATATATATATATATATATATATATATATATATATATATATATATATATATATATATATATAGTTGATGTTAAAATAATACTATCGCAGTTTACTGAAATATTATGAAGAGAAAAAAATATATATTGGCGAGTTTTAAAATACGTTTGGTTAACTTTTCATTGGGAATATATATTCTAAATTCTAAATTGCTTAAAATGAAAAAGTTAAACAAATAAAAGCTACAGAGTGAGATTGTTCAATATAAAGTGAAATACTTTTGAAAAAAAAAAAGGATGAATATTTTTATAAATTAGTTTATGTTTTCAAATTAAAAACTACTTTATAATTAATAATAATAAACAGTCTAATGCTAAAATATTAATTCAAAATCTAATTCACAAATTAATTATAATTTTTATTAATAATAAAATTTATTTTAAATACCAATAATTTTTACTTTATAAAATAATCTAGCCTAATTAATATAATAATCAATTAGTTTTTATCTTTAAAATTAATTGTTATTTAATAATTTTCTTATAATTTATTATTTTTTAAAATAATATTTGCACTCACTTATCTTTATAAGCTATTCCAGGTAATCTATCAAAACAAAGTATTTTAGTTTATTTTGTGGCCATGTTTAAACAAATATTAAATATAGAAAAATATATTAAATGTTTTTTCTGTTATAAATATAGTTTTTTCTCGTAAAAAAACCGAAACAAATTCATCCACAGTACACACAATTAGAAAATAACTTTTTTTTTACAGTAATATAACTTACTCACCCGTTGGCCTCCGAGTGGAAGTATGAAATGTACCAATGATTACACATGAGTTTGAAATGGAAAGCTAAGTTATACAAATCATTAACTTGGCATTTAGATAAATAAAAATTACACCCTATAAAATAAGAGTTAATAGGATAATATTAATAAGAGTTAAATATAATTTTATTTTTTATTTTTTTTATTTAAAATTAAAATTTTCATTGTTTTAAAATTAATATATTTTAATCCAAACTTTAAAAATAAATCGATTTAATTTTTTGAATAAATTTGTTAAATTTTGTTACTATCAAATGTGTTTTAGAATTATGTTTTAGCTATTTATACTATTTCACGTATTCCAACTCAAATATCAAATGTGTTTTAGAATTATGTTTTAGCTATTTATACTATTTCACCCATTCCAACTCAAATATCAATGTTAAACATCATTTAAGAAACTCAAAAAAATTAAAATTAATATTATTTAATTAAAATGACTATATATTTATTCACTCTTAAAATTTAAAAATAAAAAGTAACAAATTTTAATATATTAACAAATTTTAATTTTATATTAAAATTTAGAGATTAAAAATATATTTAATTCTATAAATAAATATTTATTTTGACAAAAGGTAATGTACAAGCATCTAACTCAAGGAATAAAATATGCTTCTTTTTTAATTACAACGGCTAAAAGGATCAATTTTAATTTAGAAAGAAAAAAAAACTTACTATTTGACGAATAAAAATATACTTAAAATTATTTAATTTTAAAATATGCAGAAAGTCTATTCCAAAATAAATGCCGTTGACTGAAGAATTTTTTTACACCAAGTAAGTTGAATACTATACAAAAGCAAGCAGAGTAAATAAATGGGCCAACCACATACTATTTCGGCCCAATTTTTAAGGAGTAGATTAAGATTCTTCCACTGTACCTATTTCACCCCTTCAATATAATTCTTTTGTAGCATGGAGTGTGTGTGGTGGTGTCTTTGGATCCCTTCTATGTGTACATGGAGATGCTAAATATAGAAGAAAGATTAAAAAAACAAAATTGATAGAGTTTATGTCATGGTATACTCAAATGACTGAATTATCTACTTTAACAGTTCAGTTTTTATAAAAATAAAAAGTAATTTTAAATGGGGTTAAATATGTTTTTGATTCCTTAACTTTCAGTCAGTTTTGAAATCAATTTTGAAATTAGTACATTTCAAAACTTTAGATCAATTTAATCATTCATCTTTCAACATACGTGGATTTAGTCTTTTTAATCAAGATTTGTTAGGTTTATTTGATGTTTCGTACGCATTTCAGAATTGTATTTGAATTGTTTATATTGTTTGACACATTTTTTATTTTAATGTTAAGTCAAATACTATTATGAAACGTGATTGAAATGTCAAATAAACTTAACAAAATTTGATTAAAATTACTAAATTCACGTATTTCGAAAAATAAATGACTAAATTGATCTAAAATTTTAAAATAGACTAATTTCAAAATTCAATGTGAAAGTTAAAGGACAAAAACATATTTAACCCTTTTAAATAAAATATTACTTAAAATTACTTATAAGATAAATTGTCAAAATATCATTTATATAATTTTAAGTGATTTTGATATTGTTAACTCACTTATGGAATGAAACATCTAACATGTCATGATCACAATCACTTGACAACAAAATTTAATCAAAAATAATTCAATTAAAAAACAATTTTTCAAAAATCCTTCCAAACAATCTTGTGTGTATTGTTTAATGTATCAAAACATTTAACAAAGACATAAAGGAAAAAAAAAATAGAAAGATATTCTGAATGGGTTTAAAAGTAGGTAGAACACATAAAATATATTTAGTGAGATGAATAAAGTTTGCATAAAAAAAAACAGCCCAATAATAACTTGAACTAAAGGTAAAGATTAAAGAATAAAGAATAATAGTGGAATAATGGAATAATGGTAGTAGATGGATATGAAGTTTAAATATATTTTTCATGTGGACTTGCTTACAGTAACATGCACAACCACACCATATGCTGATAGTGCACTTTGTATTGTTTTATGCAGTTGATGATTATTGAATTGTAGAATCATGGAAAATATTGCTGTCTAAAGAAACGTGTCGTCGCAAATGGCTATAGCTTAATATTGTTATAAAACATCGTAGTCTTTGGTTTGTAGTGACAATTGACAACATAAGCTTGTAATTGTCGAAAATCCAAAATCAGCACAGCAAGGTTGAACTTTTACAATAATTTATTATTCTTTGTTCCAAATCAATGACGATTTTAGTTAGTGTTTGACTTTTCTTATTTTTTTTAGTTAAATATTATGATGTGTAGTAAAATTCTTGTTCTAGAAGGTGAAGGTGTGAGTGTAATTAGGATCGAAAGGTTGGCGTGGGTGTACTTTGAGTCAAATGATAAATAGTGTTAATTGTATGTTATACAAATTTACACATAGTGATCATTATATGTGGTCGTGGATGATTATTTTTTGCAGTTGTAATTTTTTTCTAATTTTGAAATTTTCACGTTATATTATTTTACTGTGTTCCTTATTTCTATCATTTCTTGCTAACATGGTGATTCAAGAAGGTTTTTTCCAACAATTCTTCATAATAAATTTATTAGCGATGATTATTATGAATAAAATGTTAAAGAAATAAATTTTATATTTAATTCAATCTTATAAATTTTTAAGATAAAGTTTAGGGTTTTATTTATTATAGAAATTCGAAATGAGACGTAGATATGCTCTATAAGAAAATTGGCACAGTTTATGAATACAAGAGGTTGACTAATTATTCTCATCAACATCAACAGAATGATGATACTAGCTTTATTTTTTCCTAGAGAAAGTAACAAGCAAACACACAAACTGTGAAAACAAGTGATTGAATGTTCATTCCCAAAGATCATCAAGAAGAGGCTTGGTTGGTCCTTTGATGAGCCTGTCTTGATGGATTTCAGCTATCTTCTTGTAATCATCTTCAGTCAAGGACCAATCGAAAATCCCCAAGTTCTGCTTCATCCTATCTTTGTCATAGCTCTTCACCACAAAGGTTAATCCTTCTTCATACAGCCATCGAAGACAAATCTGCAGATTTTTTTTCACATCACTTTTCCGAACACAGATACAACTATACAGAGAAGAATTTGAGAAGAATTTAATCAGTGTTTACCTGAGCAACAGTTTTTCCATGAGCATCAGACAATTCTTTAAGTACATCATTATCCATCACAAGATTAGCACCTCTGCTAGCACCCTTTCTCAGGGGTGAAAAAGCAGTCACAGTGATACCCTTTTCCTTGCAGAATTCTCTCAGTTGCTGCTGCTGCCACCCGAGGTTAACTTCAACCTGTTCATCATTGTTGAAGGTTTAATCAGTTTAACCGGTGATGGTAATTAATCAAACTAATCTATATATGGTTAAGTTAATTACTTGGTTCACTGCAGGAGGAATGGTAGCAAAAGAGAGCAATCTTTCAAGCTTGCTGATGGAGAAGTTGCTGACTCCAATGGCTTTGGTGAGACCAAGTCTCTGGCATTCTTCCATGGATTCCCACACACCCTTCATGTCAAACTCCACTATCTCTGATACTTCAATCGGGTACACAACTTTCCCAGGCTTCGTAGCAATGGGCCAGTGGATCAGATACAGATCCAAGTACTCCAGTTGAAGAGTCCTGCATGGCACGAGAGAAAAATCGGTTAAAAGATAGACTTTAAATTTATCTCTTTGACAAAATCGAAATTTATCTCTTTAACAAAATCGACTTATAAGATGAAATTTGCATCTAAAATCAGCTTGTCAGATAAGGTTTGAAAATCAAACTTTAAACCTGACATACAAAATCTTGTAAGATGAAGTTTGTATTCAGAATCGACTTGTAAGAAGAGATTTGAACTCAGCTATATATTATAAAAGACGACGTTTGCATTTAGAGTCGACTTATAAGATGAGTTATATTATCAAACTGTGAGAAGTGTGTTGACCTGAGAGATTTCTGGAGAGCTGGAACAATGGTTTGTGCATGGTTATCGGTGACCCACAATTTGGAAGTGATGAAGAGTTGGTCTCTGGATTCGATGAGTCCAAGTTTAAGAGCTTCTGCTATGGCTTCTCCGACGGACTGTTCGACGCCATAAGCAGAAGCAGCGTCGAAGTGTCGGTAGCCCTGCTTGATGGCCTCGAGAACAGCATCTTTTGTGGTGACGGTGCTGGTGGCTTCCGGCGCGGTGCCGAGGCCGATGACCGGCATCTTGCGGTGGCCGGAGGAAGAGTGGAGAGTGACTTGGGGGATTGTGGTGGCAGTCATTTTTGTTGGGATTGGAGAAGAATAACGGTGAATTGGGTTTGGTTTGGTTAGTTTTTGATGTTAGAAAAAGGGTGACAGAGAAGTCCTTTTATAGCCATGGAAAGTTTGAAGAAGCAGAGGGGGTAGGTGAGATTAGTAGTGATTATCTCTACTTTGGGGTAGCTGGTGTTCGTGTTATTCGAATCGAATACATGTGTTTTTGAATTTTTAATGTTGTTGTTCTTCGAAAGACTTTGAATTGGAACAAAGAAAAACACACACTCACTGCAATTCTGTAACATAGTTTCGCTGTGTTTTTTGGCCTCTTTTGAAGTTCTATGTCGATGAAAGTCTGATATATATGTTTTTTATGTTGAAAATTCAAGTGTAAATCTAAATCTTAGTCGAGCACTATACAAGAATAAAGACTCATAAATTTATTGTCTTAAAATTTTGAATTAAAAATGATGTCAGTACCTTATATGATTAGGCTCAGATCTCATTATTAGTTTTTCGTAACCGATAAACTTGTTTTCTAAAAGGAAAATGATAAACTGACTCCCTAAAAGTTACTACTTTTTTACTCCCTTACGTGTCACTGGTAGGTGGAATTTTGAAAAGAATTTTGATTTATTATTTTAATTGTTGACATGGCATTGAATACGCGTTGAAACTTAAATCGGGAGAAAAAGAAGGGTTTAGGTTTTGAGTTTGTGGTTCCCCCTCTCACCGTCATCTTCTGTTTCTGTACACACAATTGGAACCGAGACAGGGAGAAAAAAAGGGACTAGGGTTTTGTTCGAAATAAAATGAGTTTTGGGTTTGCTTCGTCTCTCTTGCTGAAAGTAAATCGCTCTTCCCTTTCGCTAACAGTCATCTTCTATCTCCATACACACAGAAATGCAAATCGTCAAATTGTCATACCGGACCAACATCAGATCTCACGTCCTCTCATCATTGTGTCGATGAGGACCATTTTCCTTTGTCGCTAGGGCAAGGTCTTGCTTCTCCCTCTCTATTTTGTTTTTTAATATCATATTCCTTTTTATAAGCAGTTTCTATATTTCAAGGAAAACACCAACATAGTACTTGAATTTATTATAGTTGGTGTTCGTATTTGTTGGTGATGGTAAAGGTACGACGTGGTCTCTTGGCACTTTCAAAAGGATTGTAGAAATTGGCAAGTTGGGTAATTATGTGATTATGCCAATCATTCTTACTTTTGCCAACAATCCCCGCAACCTCAGCAAGTTCATACGAAATGTATTCTCCTAAACCCTCGTCTTATTTCTCGTATCTAATCATTTCAGGGTTCATGTACTTTAATCCATGCTCACAAAAATATATTATTTTTAAATTTCTTGTTTCTAAATTTCATGACCATTGGGTGGCCATGGTACTGCTAATCCCTTGCCTTCCTTTTTCTTGGTGTTGATGGATGCAATTTTAAGGACTTGATAATCCCTTTACTTGGTTATTCTAATGTTTTAAATAATCCTTTTAGGTTAAAAATATAATTCAGCCCCTATTTCTGTTAAGATTTTTCTCTTTGATCCTCTTAAAAAACCTTATTAAATTAGATATAATGGTGTAAAGGTTACCGATTTGGTCCTTTGTCAAAGTTAATTTTCTTTATGTATTCTTAATTTGGTCCTATAAATTCTTAATTTAGTTCCTTATAGGTAGGAAGAAATTTTAAATACACTGATAATGTTTGTAGAGAACGATTTCATAAGTTTTTATGTAAAGGAACTAAATTGAGAATTGGCAACATATGTAGGCTTTGAATTTTATCTTTAACCATAATGTTCAGATCTCTTGATTCCTTTTCCTCACTCTTCACTTTTTGGAATGCTAGATTCAAAATCAAATGATGTGGGGTGTTCTCCCAAGCATTCCATTTTCTCGATAAAGTCTTGGTCTTTTGTTTGTTTCTCCCAAAGTTTCTAAACTTGTTTTGCTATTGCAATAATTGTTGGTTTGTTGCAATAAAAGCTAAGATAGGCATTCTAAACTTGTTTAGATAGATGTTTTACATTTTCCTTCTCTGATTTAGTGAAGTTCTAGCTTTAGCATACTCTAAGATGCATTTATAGGTCTTAATAGTGAAATTTTGCATTTCTTATTTTTTGGTTGTAGTTAGATTAGCTTTTAGCATTCTTATAGCATTTAGAAGTTATTTAGAATGTGAGTTTGTTGTTTAGGTAACTTAGGTATCAATTTTCAATCCTAATAGTAAAGTAGTAATATTAGAAGTAGCTTTGATGCAAGTTGTTGTTGTGTTACTTTGATGCAGGTTGTTGTGAACAAACTTAACAGGAATGGATTTCAAGGAATGGAGGAAACTAGCAATTATAGCAATGTGCATTCAAGAGGAAGCACATACTCGACCTTTGATTAGTGACATGGTTAAAACCATTAATTTTTTAACAAAGATGCAACATACAACAGAGACTTTTTTAAAGGACAAAGAATGCAGTTGACAAAAGGAATCTGAAATGGTATAAGATTAGAGAAGATTAAGAACAATGAATGTGTAACATATTTTTTTACTATAGCATGGTGCCACTTGGTGTCATGATGAAAATCATAATTATTATATATTTTTTCTTGTTCGTGATTTACTAATTAATAGCATTAGATATTGATAATAGAATGAAAAGATTGTTATCATATTTATAATTGTCTAATTAATATGATTGTTTAATGTAAACATCAGTGCCAATAAATTGTTGGAGAAACAAAAATAACACCAAGTTATTGTTTAATCTAATGTTATTCATTTTCATTTTTTTATGTAATGTATATTTTTGTTGTAAAAAAATGTAATTTTTTTGAATATATTTTTTCATAAAATTAATCAGCAAAATTGTGTATGTTTTTTACAATAAATTATTTCATCAAAAGATTAGTTAAATTAATTTGTAACCTTTTTTTCATTAAGTCAATGTTAAATTTTTTGAAATTAAATTAAATATTAAAAAAAACATAAGAATATATGTCAGTAAAGTAACTTACTTTTTTTTCACAAAGAATAAGAATATCATAACTCTGTAACTATTAACTGATGACTATTGATATATTAAGTGTTGACTTACGCACTACTTTTTGTGGAAGCTATATTCAAAACATAATGAAATTTGGTGTGGGATAATTGGCCCATAAATCCCACATGCCAAACATCATAACTTTGGAACAATTAATTGATGACCCTTGATATATTAAGTGTTGACCTACGCATTACTTTTTTCACACAATAACAATATGTGGTATGTGGTAAGCCACTCAACATATAAACCAATTTCAGTGAATTAAAACACCTCACTAAAGTATATGGAAGCTATATTGAACATGCTTAGATCTGGAGTGAGATAATTGGTCCATAACTCCCACATGACAAACATCATAACTTTAGAACTATTAACTGATGACCATTGATATATTAAGTGTTGACCGAAGTAGTACTTTTTGCACACAATAACAATTTGTGGTCCATAACTCCCACATGACAAACATCATAACTTTGGAACTACTAACTGATGACCATTGATATATTAAGTGTTGACCGAAGTAGTACTTTTTGCACACAATAACAATTTGTGGTCTGTGGTAAGCCACTCAACATGTAAATCAATTTCAATGAATTAAAACACTTCACTAAGGTGTATAAAAGCCATATTGAACATGATGAAATCTGGTGTGAGATAATTGGTCCACTACTCCCACATTATAGACATCATAACTCTGGAACTATCGTTTGCTGACCACTGATATATTAAGTGTTGACCTTAGCAGTTCTTTTTGCACATAGTAACAATTTGTGGTCTATAGTAAAACACTCAACATGTAAACCGGTTTCAGGGAATCAAAACACATCATTGTGGTTTATGGAAGCTATATTCTACATAATGAAATATGGTGTGGGATAATTGGTCAACTCCCATATGACAAACATCATAACTCTGGAACTATTAATTGCTGACCCTTGATATATTAAGTGTTGAGTTGAGTATTAGTTTTTGCACACAGTAATAGTCTTTACTAATTACAAGAATATCACAAAATTATATCAATTCAATTTACAAAATAAAAAATATATAACAATATATACGTCAAATTAGTCTAAGTCTTAATATATTTATTAAATTCCGTGAAATCCACCTCGTGAATTATCATACTTGTTCTTGAATTTAGAAATAGGAATCAAAAAATATAATGAGCTACATGCATCCAAAATGTTGCCTTCCCGCTGATGAATCACCATGTCAACAAAATCATCATCCAAAACTCCTGCACATTCAACAATTAATTGTCTAAGTTTCAATTTAATCATCTGGACTAAAAAATCTATTGACATTTCTACCTCCAAAAGATTACAACATTGCATTTTAAGAGATTATCTATTTATTTCAATGTTCACCAAAATGCAGGAGCAATACCACGTTTGAATCTAAATATACACAGTAAATTCAAAGATTGTATAAAGAGTGGCAAGTAAGATCATCACACCTTACTGCTTACAAGAATATTATCTTATTACTTTGGATTCATTTCCTCTAATGCAAAGCTCAAAGACTCGAAGAGCCATTGTCAGTATGAAATACAAGTAGAGCAAAATACAATTTAAAAGATATATTATTATTTCTTCTATGAATGACTACTTCTTGCTATCTTTTAGTCTCACAGTCTTTATGCTTATTTGTTTTCTAACTCAAATCCAAAAATTACACAAGAAACTTAATCAACCACTTAATCATCAACCTTAATTACCTCAACACCACTACTCCTTTTCACCAAAGAACCCAATGGATGCAATGTACTACACTTTCTTTAACATTGAATGCAAGAAAACAAAATGAAAATTATTATAAAACAATCACCATTTGCACATGCTAGAACCTAATCAATTATGCATCATAAACAATAATAAAAATCCATAAGAATAAGCAATTGGTCCAGTGATGCCACTTTTTCAATTGTAATTCCTGTGGCAAGATAAGCAAAATATTTAATTCACAAGAATATCATTCTATTTATTTGATTTGAATGTTGTAAACAATTTGATTATCAAACTAAATAAGCAATCAAGAATTCATAAATATTTTTCCCCCAACTGAACCAAAAAAATTGAAGTAATAAGGAAAGCATCCCTTGTTTAATGAATAGGACAAGTAGCATCTCTCAACAAGTACCAAAGAATGATTAAAACCATGGACAAATTTGTGTTCATAAAACTGTCTGATTGAAGGTGATAATTTCTCCAAACATAATTATATAATTAATCACATAAAGTTTCTTATAGTTAACATACATTTCTTCTCACCTTTAATGAATTACAAATTTTTTTTGAGTAAATGGCTACCAAATTAGATTATGTGAGATAAAATATGAGCATCTACAGGGAAAATCTGCTATCCAATATGGAAAACTATATCTTCCACACAAATAATTACTACATCTATGTTGAGAGCATTGTCATCTAAACAGGATATGCAACTACATCAAAAACCACAAATGTTTTTATTCTCTTACATCACTTAAGTGTGTTAATAGGCTATGCAAGTTATGGTACCAGAAAACTGCATGTAAAGATGTATAAAAAAATGCATCAAAAATAAGTAGTTAAAGTTCTTATAATTACCATAAACAAGCTCGATAGTTAATACTCTTCTACTTGAAATAGCATCCACAACTATTGGAAAATAAAATCCCTTGACCCCATCAAGAAGATCTTGGTACAACTTTTGATTCATTGCCTCTAATCGATAACCACACTCACGCGATAATTCTTCTTTGGCCACCTACAAAAATTACAAGAACTTAAAATGTAGGATTTAGCATAGAGACGTAAAATTGTCCAATTTAGGGCAAACTACATGGAACATTAGATGGATGCTTGAAAGTTGAAGAGGCATGCTCACTCTTTAGGTGGTGAATATTATCAGAACCCAAACCACACCATTAAAAAATGAAACAGAGAGGAGAAACATGACCTCACGCTAGTAGCGACAGGGGAACACGGTCCTCATCAACGCAACAACAAGAGAGCGCGAGATCCTACGTCGGCCCGGAGCGACGACAGTCCAACGATCTACGACGATGAGCGGAAGAGGGGAGCATTTTACTCCGAGTAAAAGAGACGAAGCAAACCCAAAAGCAATTTTTTTCTAATGAAACCCTAGTCACTTCTTTTTCTCCGAGTCTCGGTTTCAATTGTGTGTATGAAACAAAAGATGACGGTGGGAGGTAGGAACGATTTTCTCTGAGCAAGACAGACGAAACAAACTCAAAACCTAGCTCCTTTTTTTCTCCCGATTTAATTTCCAACGCGTATTCAATGCCACATCAACAATTAAAATAATAAATCAAAATATTTTTCAAAATTCCACCTGCCAGTGACACGTAAGGGAGTAAAAAAAAGTAGTAACTTTTAGGAGTCAGTTTATCATTTTCCTTTCTAAAACAAGTAGCGGAGCGATTGAAATAATAATGAAATTGTATGCTTTTTCTATTTACTTTGACATTTTTCTTTTTTTTTTCTTTTCCTTTGCTAAATCATTTCACATAAATTTGAAAAATAGATCTTACTTTGAATGAATTGAAAATTCCAAACAATATGATTGATGGTAGCTAAAAAAATTCCATGATAAAAGTTAGTGAAGATGCCAATTCAGTTTTTAATCTGAAATTTGTAAGGATTATAGGTCTACATCAAATCACCAAACAGAAGAGTTGAAAAGTACGATATTTGAGTATAAGTGATGTGTGGAATTAATTTTTGGTCAATGTTTTTTCTTTAAAGAAATCTTCGATGGATATATTTTCAAAAAGATAGCTCTTATCTTCTACAACATCATCCACTATCATAGTATAAATTATTTATTGTAAATTAAAATATATTATAAAATACAATAACCGATCATTTATAAATTTATCATAGAAAATATGCATTTTTTTTCTTCTTCTTCTACACATTACAAGTTAAAATACTATTCTAACGCCAAAGAAAAAGGTGGCAACATTGAATTCAAGGTACACGTGATGTGTGATGTAAGTTCAATGTTTACTTTTCTTCTTGCAATTATTGTTTTTTTTTTCTTTTTATCACATTGAATTTTTAGTTAATTTTCTATTTCAGAATAAAAAGTTCAAAATATCCTTGCTGCTATTGGTGCTGAAATTTGGTTTAAGAAATAATAAGATACAATATTTCTTCTACAAAAATGAGTTTACATATTAAAAATAGTAATAAGTTCTGTACGAGTTTTCTTTTATGAAGGTTTTAGAGAAGACAAGTTTAAAGGAAATGAAAATTAAACAGTTTATTAAAAATACTATACATAAAAAACAAAATTACTTCGTCCTGTATTAACTGTCGGCAATCATTTTTTTATTTATTTTTATTTTGTTTACTTCTTTCTAAATATTTTATTTATTTATTTTTCTGTCCTATTTCAAGAAACAGAATTTTGTGTATGGCATGTTTAAATCAAGTCGAAGTACACTAAAAGTTTGGATTAAGGTATGTTTTCGAGTTTGAATGAGTTTTTTTTTTCTTTTTCTCCTTTAAGAAGTAATTTTAATAATTTGTTTGTTTTGCGGTGTTTCATTATTGGGTTTACATAATTAAAAGTCGTTTGTACAACTATTTTTTTGAACTTCGTATACATAAATTAAAATAAATAAATAATTATAGAACTCAACAGCATGAATAATCATTCACTTCCTAAGAATGTATATTAGAAAAAATAATTTAAGCTAAAATTCATATATATATATATATATATATATATATATATATATATATATATATATATTGAATAATGTTAATGTCAGTCAAAAGTTTCAAGACGATTTTGATAGAATATACAATTTAAAGAGACTAATAATACAAAAACTACTTACGAGAAGATAAAAATTATACGAATATACTTCTAGTAGCTTGTTGGATAATATTCTAGTTTTTTATTTTTTTTTTGTACGTGTCATTAGGATAGTTTGTATTATTTGTTTAGTAAATAGTTAGCTTAGTAAAGATAGAGCTCTTCCTTCCATAAATATAGGGTTATGTTTGTACTGTAAGTAGATTTGGAATATATACAGAGTCATTTAGTTAAAAATTATTTTTTAATAAACATTTTGTTTGATAAAGTTATTAAATAAAGTAGTTATTTATTTTGTAATAAAGTTTTAGAGTTTATTTTGTACCAAAAACCGTTGTTTGTTAAAATTTATTAAATAAAAAACTTTGTTAAACTATTATTCTTTTGATTTTTTTTTTTTCATGGTGTGTGAGTTTTCTCCACTTATCTCATGGGTCCATAAGTGGCTTGAAGATGAACACAATTTCATTTCTATATAGCATTCTTTATTTATCTTACGAGACAAATGAGTGGTGTGAAGATGCATTAACTTGTCCTAAAGATTTGGGTGGTGTGAAGTTTTTACTTATCTCGGATGGTTGTTCAAGTAGCTTGATGAAGATGGTATATCCAGTTATCTCGGTGGAACTCCAACTGACGTTGCAGTTTCCATCCTATAGTTCATCAATACACTTTCTCCATCATTCATTTTGCATGAAGTTCTTTCATCAAGTAAGGCATTTCGTCGAGCAGGTGTTGAAACTCAGACAAGTATACAAGGTCGCATAAATAGTAACCGGTAAGACCATGATATCATTTTTCAAGAGACTCGTGTATACTAAAATAATCGTGCAATTAATAGCTAATTTAAAACTAAAGAATGAATCCATAATTTTAAGTTTCATCTAAGAAAGTAATTTTGCATAAATGATTAAAATTGAACTTTGGAAGTTTAAGGCACTTAGTGAATGGAAAAGATTAGAAATGATATGAATTTATATTGTCGGGGTTAGAATTCACCAACTATGCTCTCATGCAACTACAATTTTACATCCTCTACATCAATATGCTAATGTTAACCCACAAATCTGCTCAAACCCTAATTCCTTACTAGAATGAGCCTAAATTTCCTTATTAAAGTCAATCCCTTGAACTCTTAATAAGCAAATCCGCATTATGTACTAGGGTTTAAGACAACCAATGGGTCAAGTCTCATTCCTATATACAAGCTCCATTGGGTTTTCTTGTTCCAATTCAAGGTTTCAAGAGATATTTTCACACCCAATGAACCAAATATCATGCAATAAATGGTCAAATCAATGCAAGCATTAAGTGAAGAAACAAGAAGACTAGCAATTAATGAAACAGACATATATATATATATATATATATATATATATATATATATATATATAATCAAAGTATTTGTATTTACACAAAAGTTTCGTGGCTACATCTAACCCTAACAAAAATGGGTATAGCTCTCCATTGTCATGGAGAGCTCAAGCTTACAAATGGAAGATAAAGGAGATACAAAAAGGAAGATGGAGTCGTTCCCAAGAGCCCTAACACACCTTTAAGCTCTCCAAAATGAGTTTTTCATGCCTTCACATTGCCAAAGATCATTTCCCCTTGAGCAAACTAGAAGAAATAGGTTAAAATTGTCACCCATCACGAGTTTTGTTTATTTTAATCCTCTATTTCTTCATCTTGAATAAAAGGTTGTACTTATTCTTGTATATATTTTTCTTGATAAAATTCATCAGCAAAAAAAATCTAACAGTACAACCTTCAAACCAACATCTTCCACATGATTAAGTCAGCTAAAAAAAATGAAAAAAAAAACATCTAGATTATCATTGTCCAAATTTTTAAAGTTCTTAGATTACCAAAATTCTCAGATTTTCAAAATTATTAGATTTTCAAAGTGTTCAGCTTCTCAAAATATTCAGATATTCAGATTTTCGAGGTTTTCAGTATTCTCGTTCTCATATTTTCAAACATGTGAAATTTATTATATAAAACATACTTATATAAATTTGAAGAGAACGATATACAAAAATAGTAAAAAGAAAGCACGAAGACACTACATGAAAATAATATTATAAAAGTGAAAATAAAACTTAAAATCTGCTTTGTAAAAAATATTTACAAAAGTTTCATAAAAATCCAACTAAAATAAAATATTTAAATAGAGACATGTAATATTTAAAGTATGCTGTAATTAATGAAACTTGAAAGTTTTCTGGGTTCTTAATATTTATTGGAAAGATTGAAACCAATTAGATAAAAACAACTCTTCTTTTCCTTCTATCTGTTTAAGACTTATTTTGAAAAATATTTTTTATATTTTTTCAATAAGAAGAGAGAGAAAGGGGTTTTCAAAGCTTAAAATCTGATCTGAAAAGAGAGTTCATGTTACTTTTACATTAATGATCTTATTTTTGTATCAAATACTTAATTTAAGACTATGATAATTAAATTATTTTAATTAAGTTTAAAAATCAAATCAAAATATTTAATGTGTTTTTTTTTCAAAAATATTCATTATAAAGTTTATTTATTTTTAATTTTATTTATTTAATCTGGAAACAATGAAAAAAAGGGTGTTAGAACAAAAGTTAAAAAAATAAAATTTGACAAATGGCGCGAGCAAGCATGGCGCGCTAAGCAAAATTAGGGCGCGAAAGAGGTCGCTTGTTCTTTATAGTTCAAATAAATTCAGACTTTGTTCTTGCATCTGTATCAATGGCGTCTTCACTCCCTCGGAGAAGAACCCACGCTCCCAAATCATCTCCCACCGTAGCCGTAATCGACGACATTTTATGCCAGGAATGCGGCTCCGGCGACTCTCCGGCGAGGTTGCTTCTCTGCGACAACTGCGATCGAGGCTACCACCTCTTCTGCCTCCGTCCCATCCTCCCTTCCGTCCCCACAGGCTCCTGGTTCTGTGGCTCCTGCTCCAACCACAAGCCTAAGTGTAAGCATTACTTTCATTTCTCTCTTTCAGATCCCACATCCGTTAATCCTTCCGATGAGTTCAAAAAACTAGTTTTAGGGTTGGATTAGGTTGCATGCAATTTGGGTTTTTTATTTTATTTTTTGTTATTCAATAATTAACCTGGGTGGTATTTAAATCTGCAGCTTTCCCCCTTGTTCAGACCAAAATAATTGATTTCTTTCGCATTCAACGTTCCTCCGAGCCATTGTTGAATCAAGGTGAGGTGAAATGGTTTTTGAATATATTGGTACTGTAAGTTTGAGTCGTTAGATGTTATGGTTCTGGTTGAAAGTTGAAACTGGTGGTGCGGTGGTTTTAGATGCACGGAAGAAGCGAAAGCGGGGTGGGAGCTTGGTGATTTCGAAGAAGAAACGGAAACTGTTGCCGTTCGTGCCGAGTGAGGATCCAAATAGGAAGTTGGAGCAGATGGCATCACTGGCAACGGCATTGACCGCTACTAATACAGAGTTCAGCAATAAGCTTACTTACATGCCTGGAATGGCACCTAGGTCTGCTAATTGTCCTGCTCTCGAGCGTGGTGGAATGCAGGTACTTGGAACTGCTGAACAATTGCCCTAATTTTTGTGCCCAGATTATCTGATACTGTTTGTAAAGAAGTGGGTTTTTAGTTAAGCATTTTGTGAATGGAGGAACATCACATTGTTGTGTGATTTTGATGGTTCAGGTTTTGCCTATACATTGAGAAGCTAGAGTTAGTATTATTGAGAAAACAAGCACTTTATGGTTCTAATAGATGCAAAACATGCCATTTGTTTACTTTTGTATGAAAGGGATTCTGAAATACAAAGAACATGGTCTTATTCTAAGCTTTGTCCAGTCAGTTGTATACAGATATTTATATTTATTGGGACAATGTATTTCACAATTTGCAACTTTTCCTTAAATGGAACAGAAGAAAATAAGCAACACCCTACATTTAGCATCTGTGCTGGTTTCTGGTTCTTCTCCTTTTTCAGTATTTAATTGATAAGTCTCTTGTGATTTTGTCTTTTTTACTCAGGTTTTGTCAAAAGAAGATACTGAGACATTAAACTTGTGCAAAAGTATGATGGAAAGAGGAGAATGGCCACCTCTAATGGTTGTTTTTGATCCTCTAGAAGGGTATGTATTAGCATGTTACATAGATTGCAGATTGCAGATTGTGTAATCATTCAACAACAATCTCAATTTCCATTTCCAAGAGAAGAATACTCAGATTTTAAATTTTTTCTTGCGCAGCTTCACAGTCGAAGCAGATAGACCCATCAAAGATTTAACCATAATTACAGAATATGTTGGGGATGTAGATTTTTTAAAGAATAGGGAAAATGATGATGGAGATAGCATAATGACACTTCTTTCAGCTTCTGATCCTTCGAAGACACTTGTGATCTGTCCTGACAAACGTAGCAATATAGCCCGGTTCATCAATGGCATCAATAACCATACACAGTAAGTTTTTTTCACCTCAGATTTTATTCTTGTTATTTTTGCTTGTGTTTTGAGAAGTCTGAAATTAAGGAATTAAGGACGGACACATTATAATAATGTGTATGAAATCCTTTACTTTCACTTGAAGTAAGGTGGTTGTTTGATGGAAACAACAATTAATAAAGGGTTTTCCCTTTTGGTGTAGGGAAGGAAAAAAGAAACAAAACTTAAAATGCGTGAGATTTGATGTTGGAGGCGAATGTCGAGTTCTTTTAGTCTCCAATAGAGATATCTCAAAGGGGGAAAGGTTGTACTATGACTACAATGGAGATGAACATGAGTATCCAACTGAAAATTTTGTCTGATTGCCTTCAGATGTAAGCAAAGCACCCCAAACAAGGGGGACTGCGAGCTTGTCATTTTTTTCATCACTAAGTTGATTTGGCCACCCGCTTTAGAATGATTGCTTTGTGACAGCCCCATTTGGTGTACACTCTGAGCTGGACATGTATCATGTTGAATGCACTATATTTTTAAATTGTTTATTGATTAAATTAGTGTATGATTTAATATATGCAATGATCGATGCATATTTTTAGCAAAAGCTGATATTCGTCTCTTAATTTGGGGTTTATAATTTTATTTTATATAAGTGATTTCTAGTCTTTATATTTAGTGTAAATGGTATGTTAAATTAAGCTATGTGACTTAGATGTTTAAGATAATTGAAATACTAATCAAATTTTAGCTTTTGAGTTTATGAACATTGCTTTATTTATCTGATTAAAGGAAATAAGATGAAAAAGTTGACATGAAAAATAAAATTAAAATATAGAGAGCAATTAGGAAATTTGAAAGGCCATAATGTAAAAATGTAGGTCTTGTTCACTCTTAATTTTAATGGTTGAAAGAAGGTGAATGTTTTCGAAAAGAAATTGAGGTCCTTTTGTTACCGAATACTTGTATGGCGCTTCCCTTATTATCGAAAAGTTGGATTGACTTGAGCTTGTGGATTTCTTTTGTTAGTATGGATGGTCGGGATTATGAAACAGCAAACAGTGCAACACACCTTGGTGCTCATGCATTGCGCTCGCACATGAATAATGAGTTCTGAATGCCATAAAGTGATAGATATTTACACGAATAATGTGAGGATGAATAATCTGTTGTGTTCTTATTAAAATGGTAGGTTTTGCGTCAAAGAATTGATGTACATGTGTACAATACTACGCCCGCGCTATTTTTATATGGTCAATCAATTCTTATATGGGAAGTGCTTTTGTTTGAGTTTTGCGATTGTGGGAATTAGTAAACCCTAAAAGCGTAAACTGTAGTTGTAATTTATTAAACAAATTTTAATTCTAGTAGTTAGGATGTTAAAAGAATTGGCCTTTTATGTTGCCTTCTTTAAGACATTAAAGTGTTCAATGAAATAGGATATTGAAAAGGTCATAAACCTAAACCTCAAATCCATCCCCTATGTAACTCAAGATAACAAGAATTTCAAATTAGGGATACACAGCGGACAGAAGAGTTACACAATAAAACCATTATTAAAAACTCATGAAGTACATTTTTACAACAACCGGCCAATAATATATTACACATTATTTTTTTAACATCAGCTTGATAACACCGGGGTTTAACCTACTAATTTTTTTTCAAAGAATGGATAAATACACTTTATACCATACGATGCAGAGCAAACTTCAACGTTCTTTGGGCAACAATGGCTCCAACTGGGAATCTCTGTCCTTGGGGTGTGGAGGCCTGCCATTACCAGATTCTAAGTCGGTCACTGAAAACTTCTCCGCTCTGTCTTTCGACAATCGAGCAAACAAACTTGGTTTATCTTCAAATGAAGAAAGTGGCGTGAGTGAACTGTCAGGTCCCGCTTTCAAGCTTTGAACATGTTGCAAGCAAACTTGAACAGCATCATGTACTCTCACAAAGTACCATTCTTTGCCTATCAACTCCACCAGACCGGATTTTGAGAAGGTGAGCAGAACTTCTGGGCTTGGATTAGATATTGCAATCTGCAAGAAGAATAAGCTCAAGTTAGATAGTGGAAACTCTGTAGACCCGCGGTGATGATTTTTAAGCATTCTAACAGTGGTTGAAAGTTCACAATCTTATTGTACCTGAATGTCCCGTAATTTGTACTCCTGATATAAGTCTTTCAAAGCTTGAACAGCACTAGAATCTATGTAGGTCACAGCTGCATTCATAACCAGATTGTAAGATTAGAAGAACGAGCCAGAGTTATCATCATTATCCCTTTCATAATTTAGTTGCGAGCAACCATAGTGCAAAAGAACATTTACAAACTCAGTAAAATGTGGTTCATGTAGTTCAACACTCCAGGGAACTTCAAAAATAATGGAAATGATCAACACCAACCGAAAACATCAACTGGACATATATGTCACAGTTAATTACAATTAGACGTTTTAATAATCTCACGACACTGAACGACTTATGAGTCTTATTAACCATTAGTGTCACAAGTGATAATTATATAATCACATTAATTTACCCATTAGATGTTAGCTTATTTAGAGCTTAAACACATTAATAATACATTATATGGCCTCTTTGTGAACAAGGCAAGGAAGACTTACGTGCCATCTCAAGAATCACAAAATAAATTCTTTCAACCTCAGGTCCACGGTTTTTAGAACTATCAACATGAACTTCATATTCACGCAACCTGATAAGAAAACTCTAGATGAATTAAAGTATGCTCTTGGTTGGAAAAATGTCAATTACAACTCACTTCTCCTTACCTGTCCTTTATGAAACTCGTGTTTGCAAAATATATTGGAGCATCAACACGAACAATTACAATTCCATTATATGAATATGCTTCAGGATACTGTTTAACATTCCTATAAACAGTTGTCCCTGGCAAACGACCCAAAACAGCTGCAGTGAAGACCAAACAATAATGTCAGCATACTAACATATCTTGCAATATTTACATATTAGTTTTCAAAATACAAAAGGACTACTCTTGTCTTAGATGCAAGATTGAAATTTTCATTTTTATTGGTTATATTAAAGTTGAAAGGCATACAATTTATATTTTAAAAAACTATAAGCATGCATAGATGCCTACATAACAATCACATTTCAAATAACTTCAGGAATTCTGTATTAATATACCCTCCTTAATCCTTAAAGCATTTGATTGAAATAATGAATTGACATCCCAGGTGAAGTATTTCAAACACATGGCCAAATCTAGATGCCTTAATTCAGGATTGATCCATTGCAACCTAAAACAAATGGTCCTATCATATTTTGTAATTATTTCCCTGCTTTAGCTGTTAGCATTCTTAACTGTGATTCCAGTCTTTCAATTGTTATGCTAATGATCGTTTGGTAACCGGTCTCTTGCATTTTTCAGGGGAAACGAAACGGGTTCTGCAATATTGTTGTTCATCAGAAAAAAATATATTTCCAAAGTTCATAAATGTTTTATTTTCTTATTTATGTATCGACATGCATAAATACCCAATTTTAGTCTCTTATCATTTTAGGTTCAAGGTATTCATTTGAAAGAAATTTTATAAATTAAAAATTCCACGAATCACATGACATGATTCTTAGATATTCACACAAGTTAGCATCTATAACGTGATTCAATTCTATACACATCATATAAGTGTGGAACAAACAAAGAGCATGCACCATTTCTGAACCTGTACAAATCAACTTACCAATATGTGGATTTGCTGACTCATGAATGACAAAAGCAAGTGAAACCCCAACCTACAATAAAAAACCTTATAAAGTGAGAAAGGTGATTATCTTAGCATATGGAAAACACCACAACTTTTGCCTGTTCAAACAAGAAAATAATTTGATATCAGTTATATTTAATGAATCCGGTATCTAAAGAAATGATTCTATAAGCATTTCTTCTTCTCAGTATGAAAACAAATCACTAAAGTTTTAGCCAGCAAACATAGCTCCTCAATGAATATGCATAACCAGATAAATATTTCAACCTCACTAAGTAGAGGGATCAAAATGTGAACAGTTTCTAACAAAAAATTCAGAATATATATATATAAATATATATAAAATTATAATACATCTATTACAACCTAAAAAACAAATCTAACGTGTACTCACCCCAACAAGGACGCCAATCTCAATACCAAGGAACAATGTTGTAGTACTAGTAATGGTCCAAAGAAGAAAATCTTTCTTATCAACACGCCACAAAAAAATGGCCTCCTCGTAATCTACCTGAAAAATCATGCCAAGAACTAAGAATGTACGGCTGACAAACAAGTTAACCATTCAAAGTGATATAGCAGCTAAACAGATATTTTCTCCATTGCTTGAATGCATAAATCATAAATTTAATTAGTTTAGACATTAACATATTGTGTATACAAATTGATTTTACACAAATAATTGTTGGACACATAACATTTCTCTTCTACCAATAATATGAATTAACACTAACACAGTGAATTGGATTTCAATATTGAAACAACCCAAACCTATGTTATCAAAATCAAAGACTAACATTCTCATAACAGTTTGAACAGTTTGAACAGGGATAGAGTCAACCTCTGATTTTCAACTTTATATTTTCCATTTTCTACTGCATAAAACCAGTAATGCCACCTCTTCCACTCTTTCTATATGGAATAAAACTATCACTTCTAAATACCCATGGATGTTGAATAATTAATAGTTGAGTATAAAGGGGATTTCTTACCAGACCTATCACAGCAGAGATCACAATAGCAGCAAGGGTACACTGGATTGTTGAAACCAGAAAATTCATCATCAGCATTCCAGAAACGAAAATGCATCACTTACATTTCAGTGATAGACGGAAATAACATAAACAAAATTTAAAAAATGACAGAAAGAAAAGGTAAAAACGAGTATCCTTTTAGAAGGAAAAGTGTTCTTTCAATTCAAAGATGTGTTTAAAATTTATATAGTAATTGTGTATGTTCAAAACTAAAAAAGCAAAGTTCTCAAACCATTCTGTTCTAGTGTTTTTTTCATGAGAAGAAAATAGAAGATTTTGAAAAAAAACCATAAAACAAGTTGTATTACAGCATTGATTTTCGAAACTCAAGAAAATGGACCTAAAATTTAAATCATTTTGCAAGTAATAACGCCATATCCATTTATTCTTGATGTATGAATGGGAAAGATCTTTACCAGCAAATAAAATACTTGTTTGTATTTCTTGAATAAGAATTTACACTAAAGATTTTCCCGTGGGTGCACACATCAGAATACCAACATAAGTCATTTGTAAAATGTTTAAAGTAGAACTTTCATTGAATATAAGGGAAAACCTTTTCAAACAATACCAATGACCTATAAATAGTTGAAAACAAACCTGAGGTATGTACTCAAATACTGGTGTTAGAAACATTAGTGCACAGATCATTATAATTCCTGAAACAAGCCCTGATACCCCAGATTTTGCACCACTCTCATGATTTACAGCTGACCTTGAAAAGGACCCTGCATTACTCAATCAAAAAATTGAAAAATATTTTAACATGATATCTCTTTTGCATGGAAAAAATAAGCTCTTTCAAGTAAAATCATAATGTTGAAATTAATTGAGGCTTTGGAACCAAAAGATAAGTAGCCAACTACAATGACTCTTTACATTTCAGAGTTCAATTGAACAATTACCTGTGGTGGGGTATGCTGAAAAGAATGAACCAAGAACATTGGAAACACCAAGACCAAACAACTGTCCAAAAATATCAGGAAAATTAGTCAAGTATTTTAACTAAAAAATATTAGATTCTTGCGTAAACATTTAGGAGGGGACTCTGGAACTGTCCAGTAAGATGTATGAGCAGTAAGCATATCTTGCAAAGAAATATACCTCTTGATTTGAATCCAACTCGTACCCATTCTTCGCTGCTAATGCCTTGGCAATTCCCACTGATTCCTGTAGGTTGAAATATAATTTAATTGGAAGTACAATTCCCAAGACACAATTTTCTTCAAATCATAGAGGAGAAAAAGGAAAACTTACCAGTATAGCCACACTAGTTATGAGAATAGCAGTTGGAATTAAGGACTTTGCATACTCAAAAGCTTTTGGAACAGAAAATTTTGGTAAGCCTTGAGGTATATCTCCGACCTAATTAAAAACCACATTATTTGTTAATTCTATCAGCTTCATCAAACATGTTAGTCAGCTGCTGAACTTAGTCATACATAATTCCCATTTACAAAATAACATTCATGTGACAATAACAAGAGAAGTAAACCATGAAGAATACTAGCATGAGTTCAAGACATTCAAATGAAAGAAGACACTATCCAATATAAACAAATTAACGTGATTACTATGTATCGAGATTACACTAAACATAGAAAATTAAGCCAACGTGATCAACTACATTTGTTGTTCATTGCATGACCAAGTCATGATGTACTCGTGAATGGTGATGAGACATTGTTTGTGCCTCCTGTCTTTCAATAAACAAAATTGTTGTTTGCTTATTGAAAAAACTATTTTTTTTGTTCATGTTTCTCTCCTAGAAAACAAATGTCATAAATTCAGCCAGTTTTCTCAATTTGATATTACCGGGTACAATAACAAAATGTTTTAATTCTGGTATACTATAGTTAAATCTAGTAAATATAACCTACATGCAACTTCGTTCATTATCTATTACTTTTGTAGCTTTGCCTAGATTCATATCACTATAACCTTGTCAGAAATTATGAATAACATGAAGAAAAAAATTCACACTATATACTTGATACTCACCAAAGAAATTGACGGTGGATGAAAAACTTTTGCAAATAATGTTCCCAGAACTACTGCTGTAAGAGGACCAGCAGCTCTCAAGAATCGCAAGTACTTCCTTGATTTTCCCTGGTTGTATAACATCCATACAATGAGAAGGATGTGGATATCTAATATAAGTACTTTACAAAACATCAGAGATAGATTCATACCAGGTGTTTCATGACAAGGAGTATCGTAAGCATAATGGATCCCATCACAAAAGGTGGCCATGAAAACTATAAAAAGGAAAAAACAGCTCTGTTGAAGAAGGGGTTTGATAAGTGAAAGCAGCGTAATGACTCAAAAAAAAAAATGTAAGCTAATGAACGTATGGTGATTATGAAGTATTAATAGATTAGATGTTAGGCTGAAGTTCAAAATGGAATATTGATTCCAAAGGACATGTTATGGACATAAAAGAGAATTCTTATTTGATGAATTGAAATTAAACATATAAAAATAAGGACATGAAGAAATGGGATCCCAATTAAAGATTTTAAACTATAGGGACATATTTGAAAACCCAGCGATGTGCTAATTAATTTAATGGAGTTTATATTGTTTAGATGTAACTAGAAATTAGTTTAGCACCATTTTCTTTTATGGTTCAGAGACAGCAATGCTAAACTTTAGGCAAATTGCAATCTTCTGGGTTGTCTGTTGCAATCAAATTAATTTTCAATTATTTAATTATTTCAGGCTTCCCAGACTCAATTACTAGGAAAGAATGGAAAGTTCGGTCCTTAAAAACCATCATCCTTCCTTGTGCAGACTCCAAGAACCATCAAACCCAGAATTGCAATTCAACAGGTACCGGACAGCTCATCATACACAAGCAGATGCAAAGTTGTCCCTAGAATCACGATTTTAGTTATAATCTATCCATTCTCTCAATAAACTAACTATCATCGAATTCAATCCTAATTTTGTTCGTTTCTTACATAATTTAGTTCTCAATCCTAATTTTGTTGGTTTCCTACGTTAGGCCCAACTTTTTACGTAAAAATTGCAAGAAAACCATAAACACCAGGGTAAAAATTCCACTGAACAATTCAAATTTCAAAGGAAATGCATACCTTATCTGCTCCATCTATTATACTCTTAACTACTGGAATGATCTTGCTACTTCTGTCTATATCATACCCCACGAAGTACTTAGCTTGAGATAAACCAATGACAATAGCCGAAGCAGTTGTAAATCCAGAAATCACTGAATGGCTAATGAAACGAATAAGCCATCCAAGCCTGAAATACCCAAAATACAAGTATATATAGGTTATGATTAAAATCCCTTTCATAAAAGAATCAGACCGGATGCCTAGTGCTTAGCCTGCAGAATCATATAACTGCTACCGGAGTCCAATTGTTATAAGGCAGTCACCTAGTAGCTTACCATGGCGTTAAAGCAAGCATGTCTATAAATAATCATTTAATCACATTTGTATGTCTAGATGCATGAACACAAAAGCCAAAGTAGACTTATATATCTAGTTAGAGTATTAGATGCATGAATGAGAAAGATCAAGGAAGGAAAAATTTATGCAAGGTTTCCTAGCCAAGTTAAGAACGTATATCTATATTGATAAAATAAGCAATGACGAAAATACCTCAATAGTCCCATTATACACTCCATTATCCCCACCATAAGGGACAGTAATATTGCAAGCTCTGTGTATAATTCACCGGACGAGTCAGTTATGCCACTTAGCACGTTAGATACCAAGAGGGAAACCAATGCAACTGGGCCTACTGCAAGCTGGCGAGAAGATCCAAATATGGCATACACAAATATAGGCACAAAACCAGAGTCTTCCTTGCAAAGAGAAATAACATTAATAAGCAGACATTACACATAATTTCAGGATATAAAACATTGACGACACATAGAAGTATCATGAAAATGTAGAATAAACAATTTTAAACTAACAGATAAGTGGTGACAGCGAAAGGATAGAATTCCATCGACATTCAAAATGGCAAGAACATCATGGTTGCATAGACAGTGAGAGATAGGACTCTTCTAAATGTCACACCAAACTTCACTCTTCTAAATTTCTAGCAATACAATGTGGAAAATTGCTTTACCCGAAAAATCAAAAGTTAATCCAAATCACATCAGGAAAAAACGAAAACACTGCAAATTCAGAAGACAAATAAACACGGAATTGTGCTCAACTATAAATAAACAATCCAAAAGATTCATCCAGAGCGCGGAAGTTCAGTAATCTTACAGAGTCCATATATCGGTTCAAGTCCAGCCAATTTTGCATACGACATCGACTGCATCAACAATTAACAAAAAAAAAAAACATCGATTATCTCAAAACTACACATACGAGCAAGCAATTCAAAATTCATTACACAGAAAACAAGCATCTATCGACTACCTGAGGAACGAGCATGACGCCGACGGTGATTCCGGCCATGAGATCGACCTGGAAATACTCGCGCCATTTATAGATGCGAATCCAGCGTAGGCAAGGGAGGAAGAACTCGAGCCATTCGAGCCACGTCATTCGCCTGAGCTTCTCTGTCCACCGCGCGAAAGCGACGTTCGCCGACGGAGACGAGGACGAGGTGGCGGTCGGATGCTGAAGAGGAATGATCCTTACAGGACGTGCGCCGGTCACGGAGGACGGCATGGTTGAAGCAGCGGCGGCAGGGAGGTCGTAGAAACTTGGCGATGCGTAGGTTATCTCCATGCGCATCGCCGGCGCATTATATGTATATTTATATAGTTGAGAGTTCAAAGGAGCATGCAGTAGCAGTGGCGCATAATCGCTGAATGAGAAAGCAAATGCGAATTCGAATGAATGTGATGGTTTTGAGAAATTGAGGAAACTACAGAACTTAAAAAATGGGACCCATCACCAAATCTACATCACCATTCAATAATTAATTAAACCAAAAATTCATGTAATTAAGGTTAGCAGAGACGTGGGGAAAACTTCACCTTGTTTTTTTCCTTTTCCTTTTCCTTTTTTCCTTTTTATTATTATTTTGAATTATGGCGCTGAAAATCCATCACAGAATTTCAACTTTTTATGAAACTAAGTTATTCACATTAAAATAATGGTTTCTAAAATAAATAAAACTTAATATAACTTTTTTCCTGAGCTATAATTCATCATTTAGTTTATAAACTTATTGACACAAACCTACTGTAACTTGTCAATAACTATATATTTAAACATTTTTTTATATACTTAAAAGCTAAGTTTTAATCACGGTTAACAATTCCATCAAAGAAAATAATAACTTAAAAATTAAGTTTTTATATAATTATTACATCAAATCTTTTTTTCTTTTTCACCAAAGAGTAATACAAAATGCTTAAAGATTAAGTTTTATAATTTATTAAAAAGAAATTTGATGCAAAGAAAAAAATAAGTTACGCGTGTCAATGTGTTAACCACAAGGGTAGATCCTTAATTATTATTGATTAATTAATCAATTAGTTAATAATTAGTTAAAGCAATGTGGGTTCTAGATATTATAAAATATTAATTGGGTTAGTTTCTTTATTTGCGTCAACTGGAATTAATGAATATATTATCACTGTGACATTTCGCATTTGTGGCGGAATAAAATTGAGAACAAAAAGTGTTTGAAAAAAACACGTTTGAGAATTGAATTATTGAGATGAACCTAGACTTTTATTTGGCCATGTTCAAACGTTCACATAGAAGACCAATCTGCGTTGCTGAAAATTTTATATTATATATTATGGTTTTATATTATATATTATACCATGTATAAGGTATTTCGGCATATTTAATTCGTAATGATATATGATATGACTTTATTTAAAAAAATATTTTGATTTTATATATATATATATATATATATATATATATATATATTGATTTTAATAGTGATTGATTTAATTTTAAAATTGTTGTCTTGTGTATTAATATTGAAAGAACAAATTGTACAGTAGAATAAATGGAAAATGGAAAGAAAAAAAAAACTACAATATCTTGTATTCTAGCTAGCACATGGATATGGTATTTTTCATTTTTGTGAATATTAGATTATTTGAATTTTCTACAAATTTTTAGGGGATTCTTAATATGCTTGTTGAACTAAACGGAAGGTGGAATGTTTTAAGCTATGTTTCAACTATAAAAACTCACAGATAAACAATATGAAAAAATTAATTTTATTATTTAAATTCAAATTAATTTATATGTTAAATGAAAATTCTGAAAATATTAACTTCAAAAGTGAACTTGTTAATTTATTTATTTTTTGGAATTGATTTTTTTTCATGTTATTATTGCATGATTGTGATTATGTATGATATTTGTCTCATTTCTTTAATTTCACACGGATTTTGAGATTTTTAAGTTTTTAAGTATTATTGAAAGATCCATCCCATCATATAAAGAAGAAAAAATTGAATAAAAACTTAGAATATATATATATATATATATATATATATATATATATATATATATATATATATATATATATATATATATATATATATATATGTGTGTGTGTGTGTGTGATTTACGAAAGTTTTATCCAAATTCAATTATTGTCATCAAATATTCTTATCAAAAGGTTAAAAGTCACAGAAAGTTGTAGAAAAAAACAATGATTGTATTGTTGAAAATGAACTTTAATTATATTGTTGCATTGTATTGACACTAAAAGACTTAAAACACCAATAATTGATTTACATTTTTTCAATAAATAATTATATTTATAGGTATTTAAGTTTTTAATAAAGTCAAATAACAAAAAGTTAATTTAGAAAAATATTAACTGCTTGAAATTTTGATTTCGTTTGATTTTTTATCTTAAAAATTCTTAAAATTTTCATGTAAATAGTATATATGTCACGTCACATAAAATTTAACGAAGTGAGAGGAACAAAATTTATTATTTTACAAAGTAAGAGATAATAAAAAGATCGATTTTAATTTTGTATTATAATTTAAGAACAATAAATATAATTAACTCTTAAAAGAAAAATTCATTTATTTTATGAATTTAATTTTTTCAGAGGAAAATTAGTTATTTAGATAAAAAAGTTAGAAGAATGCTGAAATTTATAACCTTTTAAAAGACATTTCAAATAATTAAAACAATATAAAATACAATTAAAAGAAATAAAAATTTACAATTAGTCATTTTCTCTTTAAACATACATATATATTGATTTTTTTTATTAAATATTCCTTGAATAATTAAATTTAGCTAATATTTTTAAAGTTTAATTTTAAAATAGATGCTTTAAAATACATTTTTTTCTTAAAAGAAATATTCAATTACTTTATAAAAAAATTTAAATGTAAAACGTCTGTATTGAAACAAATATTTAAAAAATAATAATATTTCAAATATAAACCTATTTAAATAATATACATTCCAATTTTTTTAAATTGTAAAAATCCTTTATCCAAAAGACAATATCATTTTAATTGAAATTATCGAGTCAGTTTCATAGGTAGCCTTGACTCATGATTGCAAGTACCACGGAAGTTGATAGGCATCTAATAATGAAATGAGTACATTATTTTTATTTTGCTTGTGTTTCTTTTATTATAGTATTTGAAAATGTTCGCTATGGTTGTTTCATAAATAAATGTCGTATTCGTGTTTATGATCGGAGTGTCGTTTACTTTATGCATGAATTCCCTTATTACAAATTATGAACTATGGACATTATCAAAATACTCCTAAAAGAAAAATTAAAAAATTACTTTCCCCAATTAAGATCATTTTAGATGTAAATAATTTGTTAAAATTTTATATATATATATATATATATATATATATATATATATAAAAAAAATAATTTTTATT
>Ga0214542_1003886_pt1 | contig 29993 bp, 16 predicted proteins | sample CNSS1metaG_FD_160096 | JGI IMG/M metagenome (GOLD analysis project Ga0214542, IMG submission 160096) | Root nodule microbial communities from cowpea collected in UCLA plant growth center, Los Angeles, California, USA - CNSS1 | ecosystem: Host-associated > Plants > Roots > Nodule | place: USA...
ATATATATATATATATATATATATATATATATATATATATATATATATATATATATATATATATATATATCACCAACAGTAAAATAGAAAAAAAAATCCAAATTCTCATACATGTTGGATTTTCTGATGCAACAAACATATGCAAAATAGCATTTAATTTTGAAGTTGTACCATAAAGTATAATTATTTTAAAAATTAATCATTTTAAAACTAAATTAAATCTTATATTCATAAAATAAAAATAAAAAATATATAAAATCAAATTCTAAACAATTATTTAATGATTAAAATCTATCTCACTAATAACATTATTTTAATCACTTTTGTTTTCATTTAAATAAATTTTACTAAAAATGAGTAGATGGTAAGTAAAAAGTATTCGTGATTTGAATATTAGAATACACGTACACAAAAGTGGTAGTCATTACTCACAAATATGAATTATCTCTAACAAATTTTACTACAAGATTATATTTTTTTTCATCCCTATTACGGATAGTTTTAAACAAATTACTACTTAATCATCAAAGAAGAAATAGGTCATATTTAGTCTAGAGAGGACATATTTATAAGAAAAATTATAATTTTTCTAAATTGATATTTTCTTTTGAACAAATTTTAGATAACAAGAACGAAATTGATAAAATAAAACAATATGAGATATTTACTAATCACCACTAAGATATTATATTATTTATTAAACGAATACTTAACGTTTTACATAAATAAAAGTTTCAGAGGTAGATTAATTTTTTTTTACTTATATTTCTATTTACATTTGACGTGTATTTACAAATACGTATAGAATACAATACAAGTAAGACTTGTTCATATACCTACGGTGCCTTACTAACTTTTTATTTATTTAAAAACAAATAGAAAATGTTAATGCTCTTTTATAAAATTTTAATGTTATAATAAATATTTTTCATTTTAGCTGATGTTTTAAAAACATTGTTTTACTGTATGATTTAGACCTAAAAGTGTGAAGCCTTTAACATTAAGGTGTCGTGGTGTAGTTGGTTATCACGTCAGTCTAACACACTGAAGGTCTCCGGTTCAAGTCCGGGCGACGCCATTTGTTTAATATTTTTCTGATTTTTGTTTTTTATCTCAATTAATTTAATTTTCAAATATATTGATGATGATGTTTGAAATTGAAGATGAAGAAATGAGGAGAAAATTAGCATTTAATTTTGAAGTAGGGGTTTGTCCGAACGAGCCCATTACAGCATTCCAAAAGTGGACTGGATCAGCATGTTCCACTCCCTCTGATCTGCATCACGGGCTTGTCAAATGTAGTATTGCACCAACCTAACCCCAAACCAGAAACAGTAGAAGAAGCACCCTCAACCTCAACCTTTTGCAGCTGGAACAACTACAAACCACCAACAATTGTTTCACTGATGCCAGCACAATCATTCCACACTCCCACTAATCAACCTACAAATCATGTGCACATTGATTTCAACATTTCTCTCACTGCCAATACCCACCATCTATACCTCTACCTTCTCACATGTCTCACTCACCACATTAAAACTTGGCCCTTGCACATGCCATTCTGCAGTACACTTCATTTCTTCTACAATGCCATTTCAAGATCACACTTTTGGCAAAATACTAGGATACACTCGTATTTTCCCTTACAACTCCTCATTTTAGGTTATTCGATTCAACTCACAAACCAAATATTCTACGTCCACAAGAAATAAAATAATTTTACATTGTATAAATATGGCAATTTTGTATTCCAGGGTCTTTCTGAACGGGAATTTGTAAAAATAGGTTCGTTGAATTTTTTTTTTAAAACAGGGTTAAGTCGTCAGGGTGGACGACGACATTATAGGTGAAGTCGTCCTCCACCCTACCTGTTTCTATTTTATTTTTTCAAAAAAGTGAAGTCATCACCACAAAAACCGGTTTATGTGAAGTGAAAAAAAGTGAAAAAGTGAAGTCATCATCTCAAGTAACGACTTCACTTTACAATGGTGAAAGGGATGTGTTTTAAAAAATTGTAGATTACGGAAATGATGAGAGATGATAGAAATCTTTATAATAAATTATAACTGACAGAAAAGAAAAGTGAAGTTTATAATTTAATTATAATAAATTAGAACTGAGAATCTAAAAAAGAAAAGAAAAAAGTGAAGTCGTCATTTACGAGGACGACTTCACTTTTTCATTTCATAGAAAACGGCTTCCATGGTGACAGTTTCACTTTTCTGAAAAAAAAAAATAGAATCCGACAGGGTGGAGAACGATTTCACCTGTTTTTAGAACAAAATTTCACGAACCTATTTTTACAAAATTTAATTCAAAAAGACCCTAAAATACAAATTCACCTATAAATATATATAGTACAAATAAGTTGATTTTGTAAAGTTTAATTAGATTTATTTACTTTTAAAAATTATACTTATTTATTTTTAAAGTTTGGAAATCAAAATATATCAAAATTCAAACATGTTCTGATTTTATGTCTAAGGACTAAAACGATACTTAACCTGATATCATACGCAGGATGACATCTTCAAAGAACAAAACGATCTATGAATCACACACAATATTGGCATAATGCACACTCTGTCAAAACTCTATTCTTTTCCTCTTGTTTCATCACTGTCTTTGTTTTCAAATTTTGTTAAGTGCATTAATTGACACATGCCTACATTTCACCACTAGCTTAACCTCCATAACTTTCTTTTCATCACTGAACTCTGTCATGCTTCTCTGTCTGCTGGTGTAACATACAACTCCACACTCAATTTTTGCTCCCTACACAAGGTCCATGCTTTCCTTCTACTTTTTCTTGATTTGATATATCAAACGCTACACTTGTTCTCAGAATTTATTCTTCACAAACTTTTCTTTTCTAAATGGATTTATAGTGTTATTGCAGGTGTCCTCTCAGCAGGAACCTAAACAAAACTCAATTAAAATCATAGAGTGTTGGGTAGTTAACCATTTTCCACTAACACAACAAAACCATGCTTGCTATTCATGTGTAGAGAAGATACACATTCAAGTTAGGTAGAATTTTCCATCAAAAAAGTATAAACTATTTGATTTATTTTCTCCAGCAGTTACTAAATAGATAAGAGTCAAAGGGAGAAGTTAAGAAGTTGATGAATTAGTGAGCAAACTTTGGTTCTCACATTTTCCTTCAAAAGGACAAACTTGCTTAAATTTTAGGGTTGGTACCTTTGAATTTCTTATCCATCAAGGTTGTTAGATTACATATTTAAAGTTTTGAAGGGTGCAAGAAGAAAACATATATAGCCATTTAATTACTTGGACGATGCATTATTGCAAAGTGCTTGGATTTAATTTAATGGGATTAATGAGAAATTAAGGGAAAGTGTTGTCACCATGGACAAACCGATTTGTCCGTTTTTGTGGATCTTTCTATGTTTATTTTGTCATGTATCTTTCCTTTTCCTTTCTTCTTTATACATTGAAATTTCGAGAGCATGGGGTCAGTTCATTGATTTATGAACATTATGTCATTAACTATGTGTCCACTGTGTCAATGCCACAAAACAAAGAAAGAAAAGATTGAAGGTGACATTGACAAGATCAAAATTTAAATCGTTTTTAATATGATTTTTAATATAAACACCTACAAGTTATTACATTGGCTAATAGGCATGAATTTCTTCTTTCTTACTTTCCTTTTCATCTAAAAAATGTTGGATTAACACTTTCAAGCTTCGTGACAATTACTTGTCAAAAATTAAATTCTTTTTCTATTTTTTTCGTATTAATAGTTTCTCACACGCATCTTATTTTAAAAAGTAAATTTTAAGTATAATTTAACATTACAAATTTATCTTAATGTAAAACTTCCGACAATACCCTTAAAGGAATTTTATTTAAAGTTTTTTCTTCTATTAACAAAAATAAAATAAAATTTGAGGCTTTATAGGATATAATCTAAAAAAAGAAACAAGATAACATTTTGAACATAAAATAAACTTAGTAATATAAACAAATAGATGTTGAAACAGATAAACAGTTTTGCTTTTACTTTTAGTAAGTTATCAATCTTATCTACCAAGAAAAAGAAAAAGAAAAGTTATATATTATAGGTAGAAGCTATGCTCTAGCCACTATGAAAGATCTACAAGTAACATATAACAATGCCAAAATTAAAGGATTTTTGGTATAATTCAACCATTTCAGGCTGCTGAAGCATCAATCATGTAAGAAAGAATAATGATGTGAGTTTGACATTCACTACCCTATAAGTCTTCTTAAAATTATATATATTATCCTCCATTGATCTATATTTCAAACATAGTTTAATTTGAAGCTCTTAATCCCCTCTTTATCCAAATTAATTAACCGAGAATAAGGTATCTAAGGAAGTGTATGTGTCTCAATCTAGGACCACCGACCTAAGTTCAAAAGCAGATAATGGGTCCTATAGTACACATAATTTCTTATGAGAGCCTCTAACTTAGATAGAAACTAATACCAGATTCTGATGACACTTATGGAGAGTGTCTCTCACAAGTTTCTGCTACTTCTATTCATCTAACATGAAAAAGATTGTATAACAAATAGTTCCATGTGAAAAAAAGCAGATAATACAAGGCTTTTAAGAAGAAAAAGGAAAAAAAGGTTGAAAGAAACACAGTATTGAAGAAAATGATGCACCCACTTTGCATCTGTTTTAGGTTATCAATTATCATGGTCGTGGCATGGGTCAAGCTACTCAGGATTTGTACACTGTAATGACCAAATCAAATTATTCTTTGAATAATTTTTAGGAAATATATTCTGCATTTATTCTAAACAATAAAAATATTATATTCAAATTAACAAAATAAAATTCGTTCTATATGTATATAAGTGTAATTTATTGTAATTATTATACTAATTTGAGTTAAAAAAATTATTATCATTTTAATATTCTAATAGTTTCATAGAAGTTGAAAACCCTTTTTCCTTTTGAATGTTTTTGATGTATTTTTTAAAACTAAAATGATGTATTTTATATTTTAAAACTAAAATAGACAATAGTATTATATTTAGAGAAATTTATAAGAATCCAAAATTATTTAATTCTTAATTTAAATATATCAATTAAATAATTTATATATGTAAATATAAATGGTACAAATTACAGAGCAACCATGTGCTGGCTGAAAGTTGGAACATATCTCAGCCCCGGGAGTGGGCTGCAATATTTAGTCAAATTGTACTTTTTAAAACGTTTTTCAACATGTCATGAATATTTTTTCAACATGTCATGAATATTGACATTGGTTTTTCTTAAAATAAAAAGAAAAACAACGAAGATCATGATGTCATCTTGATGCGAGTATTTTTTTTTTATAATGTTTTTTTTGTCTTTGAACTTGTTTCACAAGTATCCACTTTTATTTTGATTTAGATGGAAGCACAAGTTGCCAATTTTGTAGGTTATTAATGAAAGAAATTCCCTTATGATAATTTAAGTATTATAATACTTACTACATAAATGATGAATAATTAGAGATTTTCTTTCTTTATGAATCTTAAGTTGTTTTCGCTCTTTTTCCTATCATTCTTTTTCATCCTTTTTATGATTAAGAAATTTTATTACGTGTCTTGACTTCCATGAGAAGAGAGCAACACCTGTGTTTTTTTCTTATCCTCTAAGAAGTTTCTTATGACATGTAATTATCATAGGATAATATCAAGCATCAGAGGTATATTTGAATTTTTAATAACATGTATTTGAATATTAAGGTTTTTGTTCCACTGTCGGAAATTTTCTAATAGTATTAGGAACTAACTCAACACTAAATACATTATTACATCATATAGTATCAATGTCTTAGATTTGTATTTGCATCTGTATATGCATCTGCCTTGACGAATATAAATTACTCATGATTTAATTAATTATCATACTTAATAAACAAAATTGATTAAAAATATAATTCAAAATTAATTAAAGAGTTAAATAAATATGAACTGTTAATGTAACAGTTTAGGTAGTCAATCACTAACAACTAATCTTTAATACAACTTCTTACGGTAACTAGTATATCTATAATATACTTTACAAAATTATCATCATTAATATATTTTTCATAAACAAATTTAGACATAAATATAAAAATCACAATAAACTTTCGCTATAACAGATTTATTAATCAAAGAGTTGCAGCTTGGGTGCAGCTGGAGGAAAAAAACAACTATATAGATTATACTAATCTAAAAATATTTAATATATATAATATAATATAAAGATATCAAATTACACCAATAAAAATTTTATAAGTCATATATTGTGAATAATTTTATATAAAAAATAATGATTTAACTAATCTAATAATTAAAGGCTTAAATACCTTTTTCGTCCTCATTTTCGTAGTGTTTGTTGCGGATGGTCCTCATTTTGACATAATGTTTAAAATGATCTTCATTTTTACCCAATGTTTAAAATGGTCATCATTTTCGCAATTCGTGTTTTATTAGTCATTTTCTGTGGCGCCGTTTAAATCAGTAACAGAGCACTGTACATGTGGCACTATTTGTATTACCTTGCATTGGGGTGTGTTACGTGTACTGTACATGTGTGGTAATTTAGAAACCATGTAGAACATCACAACAATCCAAGCACAAACAAATCCCAAAATAGAATTACGAAAACCCTAACCCACGAGCAAACACAACCCAGACAATCCTAAACCTACTTACCTCGTTGATGATGATTAACTGGAAAATTGAAATGAAGAGCGCGACTGCAATTCAATGATGAAATGACAAGTATTAACTGCTTCCTCTGCAAATCCGAGCTCAAGAAAGACGAAGATGAAGAAATCGCCTCCAACAATGAAGAGCACGACTGCAATCCAACTCAAGCCCTAATTGCAAAATTTCCCCCAAATTGAAAAGTTAACGTTAATTAGCCATATGTACAATACACATAACACACCCCAATGCAAGGTAATACAAACAGTGTCACCTTTACATTGCTCTGTTTCTGATGTAAACAGTATCAGAGAAAAGGACCAAATAAAACACGAATTGCGAAAATGAGGACCATATTAAATATTCGGTAAAAATGAAGACCATTTTAAATATTATGTGAAAATGAGGACCATCCGCAACAAACACTACAAAAATGAGGATGAAAAAGATATTTAAGCCATAATTAAATTATAACTTTACATTCTAATGTTTGACCAGGTAAAATTTGATATAAAAGATGTGCGATTATATTTTTTAATTAAAACAACTTTATTTATGTGAAATTTTATGTCGTTCAATGTAAATATCAAATATCAAACATGTAACATCATTCTCACTGTCTTTTGCAATTTCACCGTTTTCAATTTATTCTCGGATGGCAATTGTGACAACCTTCTCACTCATTGAAGATGATTCAGAACGCCTTATTGTTTTGCGTGGAGAAGATTATGTGTGTTTGGATTTTAGTTTAGTTTCTTCATTGATGTTAGTGGTATTAATCTTTATTTTATTTTGAAATTAATATAATGATTGTTTTCGGGATATCAATCACGGAAATGTATGAATATTTTGATTGGATTATTTTTGTCCATCCCTGACACCGTATCCAATTTATTTTGATGTTAAAAATTTAATACTTTGATATTAAATTAAATTTTAAACGTTTAAATTTAATTATTGAATTGAAATTTAAATTTAAAATATAGGAATAGTAAAAATTATAGTGAGTAATTGATATTTTAGTCCGTAGGAATGAATTAATAATTAAGTTATTAGTTTGTTTTAAATCCTAGGGTGTGTTTTTAAGAGGATGAATATGGGGGAGAGTGTGAAGATGAATTTGTGTAAATTTGGGTGGATGAATTTTTGTGTTTTTTTAGTAGATTTAGAGGGTAAAGTGAGTAGATTTGGAGATAAGTTGTATGAAAGTCAATGAAAGATTTGATTGATATGATAAATAAAATAAATTGTAAAAATAGATAGAATTAGAAAGTTACGAAAATATCCTTGATGAAAAAAAAAGAATGATTTTGTAATTTGATGTTATAAAAATAATTATAATTAATTAATACGAATTAAAAAAATATTAAAATTATATAAAATTTTAAAATAAAAAAAAATTAAATTTTTATGAATGTAAAAAAAATTATACAATTAAATTTAAAAAAATTATATAATTAAATTTTAAACTAAAGTTAAATAATGTTAAAAAAAGTTAAAAAAATTAAAAAAAAAAAGTCAAAAGAAGTCAAGAAAAAGGTAAAAAAAAAAAACCAACGACACCGGTGTCACCCCGTTTGAAAACAAGGCACCGGTTACGTAACCGGTGCCGTCCCTCTCTCTTCATTCACAACATCGGTGCCCACACCGGTGCCATTCCACACCTCCCGCAACAATCACAACACCTTACCACCTGCAAGACACCGGTGCCATCCCAGCTCCCTCACCATTGCAAGACCTGCTAGTGCTATTCCTCTCCTATCACCACCCCAACACCTGTCACACCGGTGCGCCACTCCTCCTGCAACACCTCCAACACCACTCATGGCAGACGACGAATATTGTATTGCGTGTGAAAGTAAAAACGAGGGCAATATGGTAATGTGATCGATAATACTCGATAATCTTCTGCTTCTATAGTGGATGAAAAAACTTGTGCATCCCTCAAATCCGCGCTCGCTTATCAGTCCACATCTATGCAATGGAACACAATTTGAAAATGAATTCGCGCTCGCTTATTCCCTTCAACAGTTACATCCACGCAAGAGAACATGCCCTTAGAGATCAAATTATAGGTAACATGTATAATATATTTTAAAATAAATATATGGAAAAATATAATTTAGATTGTTATCTTTTAGGTATGGCAGACACTAGATCAATGAGTAAGAAGAGTGGACCAGATAGATATATGATCTGGTTGTCTCAAGTAATTGTGGGACGAATTGTTGAAGAGAGAATATAGGTTGACATAGGTACTTATTTGAGTAAGCTGTCCAACCTAAATATTGCTAAGTTTAACAACTATTTGGAACTCTTAGTTTGATAACATATTTCTATTGTCATTCTCGCATGGGATGGGGTTAAATAGACAAAGAAAACCTCATGTGACAAAATATTAAGTATGTGAACACTATATTTGTTAATTTCATTATTAACTTACATTTACACTGAATTAATAATGTTTGTTTGTACAACAAAATTTTGACATTCCCAACACTAAGGTGGTAAGGAGGAAGATTTTATCTGTCACTGCCACTAGATGGAAGGACTTTAAGACTTTCTTGATAGTGAAATATGTGTTTGAAAAGCATATACATCATAGTCCCCATGTCAAATATTAGACCAGTGACGAGAATTGGATGTAGTTTTTGTGCTAGTCTCAGTTGGATGATTCTTGGCAGGTTAGCTTTTTATAATTGTTATAATGACACAAATTTGTATTACACTTTTTGTTGTCTCATTTTTTTTATTTGCACTATAGGTAAAAGGACTAGCCACCCAAGAACGACAAAAACTAAATGATGCACTCCACCTAATATCTTGAGGGGGTATGCATTATTGGAGCAACACCTCATGAAGGGACATGTGTTGTTATAGATCCTTTAATGGATCATACTCACACTAATGTATCAAACTAGTGTGAGTTATATATTGATGATAATTCCCTATGTCTAGTCACAATTGGACAACAAAATAAGATAGGCTTAATCATCCACGGTATCCCTGGACAATCTAATTGAACGTAGGAAGTGATTGATGAAGTTCAACATGCTGTTATTGGAGTGTCTTTGCCAAATACAAAGGTTCAATTGGACAAGGAGACTTTAAGAACATTTTTTGGCTTAGCCTAAAACATTTAGTCATTTCAATCTCAACATATACACATGTATTACATTGTTTTTTTTTTGTTATAATTTATGTCAATATTAAACTAACATTTTACATTTGTTTATGATTTTGTTCGTCATAATATGCAGGTTTTGGAACAACCTGTTAATGATGATGGCATGGCAAGGAAGCGTGATCCTATATCAAAGTTGTTTAACATATCACCCAAGTTGAGGAGGAAACCCAAATAGCTATGGTGGAACTTCAAATTATTTTACTAGTGCAGCGAAGGCTTTTTATGCCGGTTAGAAAAGGCTTTCTATGTCGTTTCTGGAATCGGCATAGATACAATCGATATAGAAAGTTTCACTTTCTATGCTGATTATGTTACAACTGGCATAGAAAGTTCCACTCTCATTCCATTCCTAAATTTTTCATGAAACCCTGATTCCATCATAGGTGACACACTTTAGCCTCACCTTATGTTCATCGTCGTTGCCATTTACTCCCTACTCTGCCTCTTCGTTCACATTCGCGAGGTATGCTTTCCCACTGTCCATTTCTTCGCCTCCAATACCACTTTCGTCAGGCACTTCTTTTCCAAAAATGTTTAGGACTCCGATGCCGACATAGCAAATATAATAAACACATTGTGATATTGTCCCAATAAACATAATAAACACCAATAATAGACCCAATAAACATAACAACATATTAAGGTTCAAGGCTGACCAGAGCAAAAACAAGAGAGAGTTGCACAACGAGAGCAATAAGAGCGATGCATAGAGCACTACACCGATGAGAACGACAATCACCACAATGACAATGAGACCTATAACAGAGGAGATATGAGGAGGACACGAGAGCAAAGATGAGGAGAGTGAAAGCAAACCTGGGAACAAAGTCTTAAACGATTCATTGTGAAAAAACACCCAAGCATTAGAGCTCTTTAAATGGTGAGCAAATGATGAAAAAACAAACAAAGACAACTAACTTGAACAACAAACATCAAAAACCTCTTTAAACATGGTGATGAGAACTTGCAAATGAAGGAAAATGTGAATGAAGAAACTTTTGAACAAAGGAGGCAGACGAGAGAGTGAAAATCCAAAGAGAAATCAAGAAGAGAAACCAAGAGAAAAGAGAAAACCTGGAAACGAAGGGTTTTTAATAGCGGGAGTTTACAAATGTTGTGGCAAAAAAGTAACTTTTCTAAAAATTTAACCTAAGTAGAAGATTAGGCTTTGGTTCCCGTAGAACCGATGCCTATACTAGTATAAGCTTTGGTTACTTTAGAAGTGAAGCCTATAGTTATACAAATAATTTTAAAAATGTCACCGCATTTTGAAATATTTCATTTTTTTTGAAACTGAATCCTATTTGACGATTTCAAATGTGTTTTCTGTACTAATAAGATATGTTTAGAATATAAAAAGGCACATACAACCGAAAAGGCCAAATTGGGAAAGTAGATTGCTTCAAAGAAAAGTCATAAAAATATAACTTACTCCATTTCAAAATTTAATTTGTCCAAAATGATTCTTAAGATTTCGGCTACTCAAGAGTATTATCAATCTTTGAAAGGGGTGATAATGGAGAAAGCAATTGAGAAATTTAAAGAAGATTTAGGAATGAAGATTTATGTGAGAATTAGGCATGTAAGTCATTCTAGATGTTATATATATATATATATATATATATATATATATATATATATATATATATATAATATAGATAACTTCATTTACTTATTTAATTTATAATTCATTGTTTTAGATACACAGACAAATTAAATTTGAAACGAGGAAAATCCAATTCACATAAACACCAAATTAAGTAAGAAAAAGTGAGATCTATGTCTGAATAATAAAGTTAATTTTTTCTTTAAAACACAGAAAAATTAAACTTAACCTTTATACAAATGTTGATTTATATTTTTTATATAGTTAATAAATTAAATAATTAGTTTATGTTATCGGTTTAATTAGGTCTGTGAACTATTTAAAACATTTTAATTAGATATCTAAACTAATTAAAACAACTTGTAATTGAATAATTAATTTCTATCATTTTTGTAATTGAATCTATTCGGTTAATAAGACTAATGAATTTTTAATAGTTATGTTATTTTAAGCTATTTCGCAAACTAAATTACGAAAACTTAATTTTAAGTTATTTTAAGATCAAGTATATAATTACAAGTTTTAAATTTTTTAGACTTAACGAAAAGTTATAAACATTTTGAGAAACTCTTGTGTAAGAAATCCTTTCAAAGTAAGGATCATAAAATCAAATATACTAATCATAGATAATAATTCATAATCAAATGACAAAGTAAAATATACTCATAATGTCAATACACTATTAAAATAACTTTTAAAAATTAAATTAACCCTGTTCTCACATTTTGTAATCATAATTTTACAAATTTCGTGATAGAAAACTTACATGTTTTTTGGTTAAAAAGAAAGTGAATAATACATGTATTGAAGCATACATTTAAAAAATATATATAATAATTTTATTGAGTAAATTACTCGACTTTTTTTATAGTTTAGGATTTATTGGAAGTCGAATTTGTATAAATGGATTTGTTATTTTATTTTTTTTTTGCGAAAATAGGTCAAGTCGTCATGGAGGAGGACGACATTAGAGGTGAAGTTGTCCTCCTCCTAACCGGTTTTTTTTAAAGGTGATGTCGTCATCCAGAGGACCGTTTTCTTTGAAGGAAAAAGTGAAGTCATCCTCATACATGACGACTCCACTTTTTCAATTTTTTTTTCGTAATAAATGAATTTTGATTATTTTTTAGTTTAAACTTATTGGAAGAATAAACAATAAAAAATATTAATAGAATAAAAATAAACATTACATTAATATATTTTAACATTGATTAATAATTAAAATACAACGATTAAGTTAGTAGAAAATCATCTGTGTCCTCCAGTTCCACATGGAGGTCGTCTTCTGGGTCTGGTTGGTCGTGTTGGTGGTTGTTCTTGGTGTGGTTCATCATGATCATCGTCTTCATGTTGATGACTTTGAAAAAATTGGGGATGGTGAATCGTTATTTGGGGAGTTTGAGAAGGCATTGGCGGAGGATAAAATGACATTTATGATGAAGATCCTGGATAATAGGCAGATGGTGGTGTCATGGCTGAAGTGCCAAACATCTGTGATGGACCAGCACCATAACCTGACTGATGCGGGAATGTGTCAAGTCCATCGATACTCCATGTTATGAGCAGTATCTGGAGGAAATTAATGCTATTATTAGAAAAAAACAACAAGCGGGAATGTGTCAAGTCCGTCGATACTTAAGAGAAAATAATAATAATTTGCACATGATCACTGCCTACCAATGTCTTTTACGGTTAGATTAAATGATTAGTGGTGTGATTGTGGTCACTTTCAAACTCTTCGACTGTCTTGTCATCACGTAATAGTTGTGTGCTCTTTCTCCCATGTAGATCTAATCTCATACATCCATCCAGTTTATAGCCTCTACAACATCAACAAAGCATATGAAATACATTTTCATCCGGTTAAGAATAAAGAATATTGGTCCACATACACCGGACCAAATTTCATTACAGATCCAAACATGCGTCGTAAAGTACGGGGAAGACCACCAACTCAGAATCCATAATGAAATAAATCAATCAAATCTCAACAGACAAAGTAAATATTCATATTGTAGAAATGAAGGACATCATAGAGAAAATTATCCTTATCGTCAGTAATTTATTACTTTATCCAATTTTAATTTACTTTTATTATGTTTTATATTATCTAATCTATTTTATTAAGTTAATTTATTGTACGAATAAAAATAATTATAAATACAATCAATATAATTTTTATAATTAACAAAATTTGTAAAAGAAATAATTATAAATTCAAAAATCATTCATAACTGATAAGTTAGAAAAAAGACAAATAACGAAAACCGAAAAATTAAAAAAAATATCAAAACTGAAAAATTAAAAAGAATAATCAAAACCTTTAAATTAAAAAAAGAAAAAGAATCTGAAATATTTAAAAGAAAAATAGTAAAAAAAAAAAAAAAAAAAAAAAAATAAAAAAAAAAAAAAAAAAAAAAAAAAATAAAAAAAAAAATAATAATTAAAAATGAAAAGTTAAAAAAAAATAAAAAAGATAAAAAGTGAAATTATTATGTTACAGGACGACCTCCCTTGTCTATTAAACAAAAGTTATTCTCAAAAACAACGACTTTATTTAAAAAAAAAAAAATCCGATCTTTCCAATAACAACTTGATCCAAATTAAAAAAAAAAAATAAACCTTATTTTACGAGAAAGAGACCTGAACTAAAAAAACATAAAAAATCAAAACACTCTTACGCATAAACACTAATATTAAAAAATTCGTAGGGTAGATATTTAAGGAAAAAAATAGTCCAAAAGAATTTTAATATTTATTATTGTTAGAGAAAAACGGACAGAAGCACCGATATTTATAGTGAAACAAACAGACACAGAGACCCGAAACCAATACAACACCGTCTCTCTCATTCAACAACCACACTCCCTCTCTCTCCCTCTCGCTTTCCGCAAAATTACTTCTCCGGCGACATCTCCGGTCAGGTTCCGGCAACCTCCCCGCCAATTCCACATGGCTACATAATGAAGGCGGAACCACCGGCAGCGCTCCTCATGTCGGTTTCCTGCATCTCCGACTACGACCTCCTCTGCGCCGACGAAAACTCCGGTATCCTCTCCGGAGAGTCGCCGGAATGCTCGTCCGATGTGGACTCCACTGCCCCGCCGCCGTCGCCACCGTCCTCGGAAGACTATTCAATCGCCAGTTTCATCGAACACGAACGCAACTTTGTCCCCGGATTCGACTACCTCTCCAGGTACCAATCTCGCTCCCTCGACGCCGACGCCAGAGAGGAATCCGTTGCATGGATTCTCAAGGTAAATAAATAAGAAAAACAAAATAAAACAATCGGACATGCCATTCCGCTCATATTACGCAATTGTAACTCCCCGAAATGCTCCATGCTAAAATGCACCGCTGTGTAGCCGTCTCTCTGTGGTTCTAGTATCTTCTAGATCTGTGTCGTACGGAGTTCACGGTGGATAGACGGCGTTACATTTCTTTGTCTTATTACGAATTGACTGGTCTTTGTTTGGTGCGTTTTTCGCAGGTACACGCGTATTATGACTTTCAACCTTTGACGGCGTACCTTGCCGTCAACTATATGGACCGATTTATGGATTCTCGCCAGTTACCGGTGAGCTCTTATTTCTCGCCAGCTTTAAAATGTCAAGATTATTCCACTAATTGGATAACTCAGGAGAGCGTTTTCTGCAGTTGTTATTACTATTAGCAGTAATGAAGAAGACGTGTACATTCTTATAATTAGGTAATTAAAATAATAATTATAATTATGTATATCTATATCAAAATCTATATCAAAGTAATTAAAATAATAATAATTACACTGAAATATGTTTGACTTTTCAGAGGTAAAAAGTACTTAGGTTTACTGCAATAATCGTCTCACTTTATTTTATATCTTTATTGAAGGTTAATTTATATTCTTCTTTAATAAAATGATTATTCACGTAGTAATGTTAATAATATAATACATTTAGTATTTCTATTTTTCATGTAAGTTAATTGTACTATAGTTTTTCCGAAATAAATGCACTCGATTCTCTGAAAGAACGATAATTATATAATAACATATTATTGTACAAATGAATGAAAGTAATTAATTTAGTTGAATATTTTTAAAATATATCACATTAATTTTTCTTATTAATAATTTTAAAATCCTATTATTATTGAAAAATGTAAAGATTTATAATATTTAAATAAAAATAAATATAAATTTACATAAAAGTTATAAAATATCTCATCAAAAAATCATTAATTTTTTTTTCTAAAGTGACTATTATAATAAAATAATGTGAAGGACTCTAAAATACTACCTTATATTATAGAGTAAATTTATGTATAAAATATATGCGCCATCATACTGGTTACGTTCAAATATTATATCTTCTAATTATTTCCTGAAGAGATTTATATTATATGCTCTAATTATTATGTGAAGAAATTTCCAAGGGATTAGGATCGCTTTGTTACTATTCCAAAAGCCAATCAATTATTGATTAAACAGCGCATTTTCCTATGTATGACAAAACCTTATGCTATGCTTTTATTTAAATATTGAATTTTGCTCAAAAGTTTATACAAGTATCATATTAGTTATTTATACAACATGTTATCTAATATAAAAAGAAATAGTATGTAAATTAAACAATGTACTTCGGCAATATATAATACCTAATACTGTATACAGTGGATAGTGACAGCTTGCAGAAGATTCTAGTACTTTTATCCGCTGGTGCATGTCACGTGAGGGATACATGCTGGCCTTTGGGCTAGAAAGTTTGAAAAGTATTACCACTATTAATCGAGATATTAAAAAAAAAAAATTATTGTGGTGATGATTATAATGACCTTTTCGATTCACTGTTTGATGCATGATCTTGTGCATACATGTCTACAGCAAACAAATGGGTGGCCTCTGCAACTTCTATCTGTTGCATGTTTGTCTTTGGCAGCAAAGATGGAGGAACCTCTGGTTCCATCTCTGTTGGACCTTCAGGTATCTATACATATTATGCATATATGGGCCTCGCTTTTGAAGTAGAATCAACGTAATACGCTAGTTAAAACTCCCATGTTGAATCGGCATGTCAGTTCGTATGCCACTACGTAATTTCATGATGTATAAAAATGCAGATAGAAGGTGCCAAGTACATATTTGAGCCGAGAACAATTCGTAGGATGGAGCTACTTGTTCTGGGTGTCTTGGATTGGAGGCTAAGATCAGTAACCCCACTTTGTTTTCTCGCTTTCTTTGCGTGCAAAATAGATTCAACTGGAGCTTTTACCGGGTTCCTCATTTCCCGGGCTACAGAAATCATCGTGGCTAATATCCAAGGTATTATTTCTATAATATGTAATTTAATGAATAAGTTAAAAGTTGAAGAAATATTGGATAGTAAGTAAGGTTTGTATTTTGAGTTTCCTATTTGATTACTTTGTCCGCAGAGGCTGGCTTTCTTGCTTACAGGCCATCATGCATTGCTGCCGCAGCCATACTTTCTGCGGCTAAGGAAATTCCTAATTGGGCTGCCCTTAAGCCTGAGCATGCTGAGTCATGGTGCGAGGGACTAAGAAAAGTAAGCATGTAAATAGTATATTAAATTATAATGTGCAGTTTTAACATATGTTTGAAAATGAACAAACAAATCGAAGTGATTGCCAAAACACTTATATCTGATTACTGCAGGAAAAAATTATTGGGTGCTACCAGTTGATGCAAGAACTTGTGGTTAACAGTAACCGTAGAAAACTCCCTTTGGTGTTGCCGCAGTTGCGAGTAACAACTCGGACTCGAATGAGGTCAAGTGTCTCATCATTCTCATCGTCATCCTCCTTCTCCTTGTCTTGTAAGAGGAGGAAATTAAATAACTGTTTGTGGGTAGATGACAAAGGAAACTCCGAGTGAAGAGAAAAGTTTCACGAATAATAAAGAAAGAGAAGAAAAAGATGAAATAAAGGTGGGTCAGGTTGTCTAGAAACCTCAACATTTTTTAGAGGGTTTTTGCTATTAAAAAATGACTTGAGTGAGGGTGTAGATTATTATACTATGTATATCTATCGTATGTACAAGAGTTTGATGGGTTTGGAGAATTTATAATTATTAATTTTTATTTTATGTGGGTGGCTTATTAATGAGTATGCAGAATTCCCTTGGGGAGAGGGATTTTGCATCATGTGGGAAAGTAATGAGAGAACAGGAAACACTGAAACAGTGGTAGACGAATTTAATGTGATCTGTTGTTGTAACTTGTAAGTGTGGAAGAAAGAAGTGAGTTGCGGGCTGGAATTCAAAGTTTTGCATTAATTATAGGCGAAAGAGATTAAAGATGATGGAGTCAAAGCCGCAGACCTTGAGTACTATAGTAGAGAGCAGGTATGAAAAACGGGTGATTGAAAGTTGAAACTGAGAAGTTTGAACTGTTAATCGTGATGTGGGATTCATAAGTCAAGCAAGCTTCATTTCTTTGCTAGCATCACTGCTTCTTCAACTTCCGCGTTACTTTGATGGGATACCCATGAACAGGGAAAGCAATTTAAGGGCAATAAGTTGGACTTTGGCTACAATTTGTAGACTTTTTTTTATGGCTACGGGCACCTATGCAGACGGTTCTGCGGCGTGCCAATGAAGTGTGAACGTGTGATTTTCTTTTTCTTGGTTTTTCTTTGCGGGAGCAGTTGATATTTTTTTCCCTCTTTTGGCCTTGAGCATAGGCCTAACTATACAGGACTCCATGGCTTGGTGTCCGCGCGTGTGATGGAGACACGTGTATATATAGGTTTAAACCTTGAATTTTTTTATTTGTTTTCAAGGGAGGAAAACCCTCTTCACATAGGGGTCTAAAAGGGTCTTTGGGGCCATTTCCTGTGTGCTGTGTATTGGATTGATTAATAATGACTATTAATTTCATAGATTTCTTTCATTTACGTTCTTTCCTTGCTCATTCTTATATAAAATTATTCTTGAGTGAATAATGTGATTCACGGCTCCACAACCATATGCACCTATATGTACATTTACAATTATTATTCATATCCACATGTCTTAAGAACTACTACAGTCCACGCAAAATCTCTTGAAAACTTTTGGGTATTGCTATCTCATGCCACATGACTCTCATTTAAGATAGTTTGTAGGTTTGCTATTTGTTCGTATTACTGAATGAAAAGAAACTACCAGAGCCTCTCTGAAATCTAGTGAGGCAAAACTCTGAAGCGGATGGACTCGTCGGTCCCGCCCGTTCTAAAGATGACCAATCACTGATTATGACTCCTCATTAGCAAGTGCATGCTCGTGACTGTCTACAGACTGTGCTGTTGTGGTATTATATACATATGCAAACAAATTATTAAGCAGTAGCACCCCTTCCCATTTCATGAAATATCACACACACTTTGCTTTACATCTACATATCCATGTCCACTCTTGCCTTTGTTTGGTTTAGTCTGGTTTCATATCTTGAATGTGATTTTAAAAGGTTTTAATTTTCACATTTTAAACATGATTTCATGCTATACTTAATGAATTTCCATACATGCTATGTGTTGCGTTTGGAAAAATCAGGCTGAGATAATCATGATAATATATATAACCTTAAAACTACTTTTTAGTACGATAGAGAATCATGGAAGGACGCCATAGTTTTTGTGTCCTTCTTGACAGACCAACCACAAATAGTTTTTCCATTTTTCTGTCACTAGATATTTCTTAAAAAATATTTATAGAGATGCAGAAGAGATGGGTAGCTTTTATACCAATAGGAAGAACCTTTGCCATAATTACTTTTAAAAGTATGTAAACAAACAACTATAGTACAAATTAAACTGTGAAGAGCAAAAGCGAAATTAAAAAACATAGTAACGTATCTTAAAAAGTGAGTGCAGTACAGAATTTCTTCCTCAATAATAGTTAAAAGCTCATCTCACGGAGAGAGCTTGTCATTTAGTCCCATTACCCCCGACATAAGGTATATATTATTTTTGCATACATTATTAACACACACCACTACCCAGGCTTTTTCCCCGTAGCGTCTTTGTAGAAAAGTAACCATGCATGGTATGCGACCTAATTATCATATCATCCGTACGTTTGCATGACAACTATAAAAGTATTTATTGGATGAGCATCACATTCTCACATCACATCCATACACTGCTGTCTAGACCCATGTTCATCAATATCTCTGCACAGATGGACCATAGTGAAGAAAATTATGGCAACTCAGTGACAATCTTAGCGCATTACTTGTTTCTCCCATTGCTCTTGGATGTTTGCTCTGCATAATTGATGGAGCTATGAATGAATGAATGAATGAGGTAATATGGGCACTTGATTGATCCATTAAACGACAGATTAATTTCCGCTCCATTTGAATTATTATCATATGCCTTTACATGGTGTGGTATATAAGAATTCATCTGTGAAGTAAAATATGTAGGTAATCCATATTGTCAAGAATGTAATGGTCACTTTCACATGTACCATACTATTCGATGCTTTATAAGGGTTTTCGTGTAGTTCCAAATGTGGATCCCCCAACCCGACGTGTCTTTCTCCACTTGTCAATTTATTAAGACATGCTTATTAATTAAAGCTGGTTGCTGCTTCCATCAATCAATTAATGCACTAATATTTCATTACCTGCTACACCGACACCGTGGGATGGGATCCATTCAACTTATTTTTTTTCTTATAATTACATTTTTATATTAATAATATTCCTGTATCTCTTATCATGTTATTATTCATTTTATTTACCAATTTTTCTTCCTTTTTTTTATTTAAAAAAATGTGAATAACAATAGAATTTATCTTCAAAATATGCTAATTTGAACCCCAACATGCAAATCAAATAAACAATTCTTATGGTGATCGATCGTCGACACGTACAGTTAATAAATATATTGTTTGCTCCAAGTTGGGGCAAAAGTTTTGGATATTAATTAAAAGCTTGCTTTTGAATTATAGGATTAATGGGACAGATATCAGGACAGACACTGGGCTGGAAGGACAATAATGCTAATATAAATTTGATCATCAGACACAAAACTGGTATCTTCCTAATCCTTCTTATAAAAGAAACGCACATAAGCCAAGTTTGTATGCATGTATAGCTAACCAACCCCAGTATTGGATCGACCACAAAAGAGGATACTTAAAGCTCTATTTGTTTTACCTCAGAGACAACATACAGAATAGTCTTTTTTTTTTCTCCCATATTAGTTTATTCATTAAAGTCATGGTTAATGGGTTTAGGGGCTGGGTGAGCATTTGGTTTTATATATGAATGAATAAGTGGTGGCTAAAATTAAAAAATATCCGGAGATTGGGGCATGAGGGCACACGTGACGCCATCCCATTGGGCATAAAAAGTGAAGAATTAAATGAAAATTTTGGATTTTTGTCCTGCCATTTGGTTCCCACCCACCAATATCCTCAATGATGAGGGCGAAATGTTAGTACACATGGGAGTTTGGGCTACTCGATGGATTCACGAATTTGTATTGCCTATAATTCAGTTATTATTATGGCATGTGTGACCGTAGTAATTAATTATATGATTCACCAGATAAAATTTATATTTTAACAACTAAATTTTAATAATTTTTTCTTAAAAATTTACAAAAGTGGTTTTCTATTTTTTATTTTATTTATTTAAATTTTAAGATCATTTAAAAATAACAATTCAGATTATAAAAAAAAATAATCAAAATATTGTTATCTTTCTCTAAATGATTTGTAAGCAGCAATTTAGAAAACCTATTAGAGGATGCCATGTGCACTGACATAGCAAAGGGGACCAAGCAGGCACTAAGCTCTGCCTTTATTTTTGTCTTAAATGTGTATACTAACGCACGAAGGTTCCTTTACATTTCTTTGCTTTCCTTATCTTGCACTAAAGAATAAGGTTTCCTTTATTTGTAAACAAAATAAGCTTTAAAGCATGAGGAGTGAGGAATCCTAAGTATATAACCAAAAAGCCAAAGATACTTTTCCCTCGCAATAAAATGGTAGGGCTTTCGGGGCGTTTTCTGTGGGATATAGAATCTACCTCTTTATCCTCTCTTTTTGTAAGGGAATTTGGAATTTCCCACTTTTGGTGTCCATATGACAAGGATAGAGAGAAGAACACCAGTCATTTTTTTTTCCTCTCAAATTTATCATTTTCTCTCGTGGGCCTCCTCCCAAAAGTTTCATCTCGGTCCCTCCATCGGTTAACCCTTCAAAAGTGAGAATCATAATTCTCAGATATATATGGTTTCTCAGGATTTGATGCTGAATGCAACACACACCACTACTCCCAAGTCCTTCACCCACTCATTGTCCCCATTCTAAGTTCACATTTTTTATCCAAAGTATAAGAGACAGATAATAAAAGAAAAAGGCAAGCATAAAAAATCATACCACCTAAACTTCATATTTATACGTAAAAACTCCTCCTATTGTTCTCTCCAATCATCACTTTCATTCTTCCTAATTAAACTAAGTCATACCACTCATAATTAACAACTCCCGCATGCACATATACAATCATATTCATATTTATTCATCCATGTCTGTCATCATTTTCAAAAACCAAAAACCCCCCACAAATGGAATCAAACACCTGTCACGTAATGTTGCTATACCACACTGTTGTTTACAGATTCACATTTTTTCCTTAAAATCTTAGTCTTTAACTATTTGATACTGTTCCAGCTTTTGGTGATCGAGTTACACGCATTTGTCTCTTTGGAAAGCAGAAAGAAAAAAAGATGAGTAGTTATGGGGTAGATATATGAACTAGTCTCGAGGGGGAGCGTCTTGTAACGTGGATGTCGTGGTGTTCTTTATTCATGCTTTGTGATAGTGGCGACCATGGACCTGTATAGTGACAGAGTGGAGACAAAAGAGTCTTCTGCTTAATCATCAAAACCCTATACAGCAACCATGTCCATCTATATATCACCCCCACCCCACCACCCCTTCAACCTTAACTTTGATCATTCAAAATTTCCCTCATACACTACACCTATAGATATTTTTTATTCCAATCTAAAAACAACCCTCTCTCTTGTCTTAGTCATTAAAAGATGCACCAAGCAGTCTTTATTCACAATACCATTTCCTCATTCACTTGTAAAAAGTGATTGGGTAAGATTTGGTTTGGATGCAATAAAGTTTAGGTAAAGTTTAGAGGAAAATGAAGTGGTACAAGTTTTACTTTCTGATGAAGGTGCTTGCATGTATAGCAGTATATAGTTATGAAAGGATAGAATAGACAGAAGAAGGAGGGTGAAGCTGTTTAGCCCAAAGCTTGTTCCAAAATTATGAAGGAATAAAGTTTGAAGTAAATAAGAGACTAGTACGGCAAAAAAATGCATAGGCAATTTATTACTTAACATAGGTCATTGATTAATAATAGTGATTATTGTCCTTTCTTAAAGGAGCAAAGATGAATTGAAACTCTTCTCACTTTCTCTCAAGCTCTTTCTGATTACTACAATGCTTAGGTAAATGGAACACGAAAAAGGATTTCATTGACAATTCATTACAAGAACGTGGGGCAAAGAAAAAACAGTAACAGAAACTATGTAAAGTGCTTTCACATCAACATCACACAAGAACACAAGCTCCTTCCCACTAACGAAAAAAATAAAAAACCTAACCTCGAGCATTGAACATATGTGTCTTCATACTTTGCAGGTCCATGCATACCTAATAAAGCCTTCTTTACAATTAATTTCAAATTGTTTGACCCATTACAATTTAAACATCTTAATGAATAGGGTTTTGCTAAGTTAACAAGACTTTTTGCACATTATATATAGATGCATATTTATAGTGCTTTTTGATAAAAAGTTTCTGTTTTTATCTTCTTAAAACCAGTACTTTTAGAACGCTGGTTTACATTTTTGCGTGATAAATATAATTTATTTGACAAAATCCTACCCAACGAAAGTGTAGTTTTACTAACATTAAGCCAAAAAAATGATTTTTTATGCTTCTATGTAGCTGGAAATGAACTGAGATAAGCCATCATTTTCATGAATTTAAGCAAACTTTACCATCTTTGGAGAGTTTTGAGTTAACCCAGAATGACAATATACAAATCCCTACTTTGCGCAATCGGAAAAAGAAGTGTTTGGAAAGTAAGATAAAGAAATGTTTGGTTTAAAATAAGATGCAAAGTACTGATTGGGCAAAAGTTATGTGTTTTGGCTCGGTTTTTGATTCTGTCAATTGTAGCACACTGTTCACATTACTTAATTTTTGTAGGGAGGTTGGAACTTGAAGAAAAGGTTGGTGTAGTAGTGGTTATCTTCATTGGGTTTTGAAACAAACTGAGTGATTGGCTTAATGTTTATATATATATTGTGATACATAAGAGGATATGTTTTATAGAATATGTGTAAAGGAAAAGAAAGCAAGAATCACATTCTGTCATGTTCATCTGCAACATTCCCTTTCCTCGTTCTTTTTGGTCGGAAGTGACAACAAGATTACGTTCCCATTTTCCATCTAATGCAAGATTAAGCGTTGCTTTTTGTGCAAAACTGCTTCATATTACTTTCTCAATTTGTGTTTCTTCATGTTCAATGCAAACCGGGGCCACCAACCCAGAAAGGATAGTATGGGAAATGTGTGTAATTTTCTTTTGCTGATTCTTCCTGCACCTACCTAATTCTCTATCCTGTTCAAACTTTCAATTTTAGCCTCTTTATTTTTATTTTGAGTTCTGAAATACACAAAAAATTCGAAATGTTTCTGCACAGTCCAAAATCTAAATTTTGTATTTGGGACCATAGAATCCGAAATGTACCTTTTATATTTTATATTTTGGAATATAAAATTTATATTATGGATTCTGCATCTGAAATACAAAATAAAAAATATATTTTTTGAAATCTAGGATATAATTTTTATTTTGTATTTTGAAATATAAAATATATATTTCTATTCCGGACTATTCAATAAAAAATGTATCTAGAGAAAGGTATCTAGATTGCACGATTCAAAATTTATATTTTGAATAGAAAGAAGAAGGTGATGAGTGGAGAAAAGTAATGTACAAATGGAGGAAGAAGGTGAAGTATGAGGGAGAGAGTGCAACACTGAAGGAAGAAAATAACAAAAAGAAGATAAAAGCAAATAGGTCAATTCACAACTCTACGAAGATGGGGTTAAAATGTATGGAGGTGCGGAAAGAAATTAATAGAAGCTGCCTTTTTCTTTTCTTGGGCGAATGCTTGCACATATGAATATTATACAAATAGGAAAAAAAAAGGATTCATCTTATGTAATACACAGAATTTAGCCAGTGGATAAAAGTTTTGAAATTTTTCGTGGAATTTAAAATTTATGGAAACTTTAATTGATGAAATAATATAATTTTCATGAAGTACTCACTTCATTTTAACCATCCTATCATAATTTCATCTTTTTTATATTCACTTAAAATTGAATCCCTTTCTCAAAATTTCCAATCCAAACATTATATTTTTGTATCCCAGTTTTGAGACCATATTGGAAAAAAAAAAAAAAAACCGGTGCTAGATGATTGAATTTTGATTTAAAAATGTTCATAAATTGCAAATGTCAGTGCTACTTATATGTAAGAAATTATGGTAGTATATTATGTAGATTTCGTTTTGGGTGTTTTATATACTATGATTAGTTCATGTTAATGAGCCCTTATGACTTTCAAATTTTGCGATATGGTAGTATTGTTCCTTTAAAGATATTTTTAGATTGTATAATCTGAAAATTATTTATTTTTCTTAATCCTCTCCAATTTTTTAAAGTTATGTTTTTCTTCAAAATTACACAATCTGATAAGGATAAAATGATTTATTTTGTATATTAACGAAACAAGCTACAAACAACTAGAAAGGAGTCTTATAGTTTTTATTTGGATATTGCTTTCTGCAACCCAACAACTATTAACTGCAACACAATACAGGAAAATATTATTCCTAAAAACTTTTAACTGCATCCAATTCCTAAAAATTTAGTCCAAAACGCATTCGTATGTTTCAGAAATATTATTCCGGAAATTATATTTTGGAAATTTTATTTCAAAAATTCTATGGAAATATTATTTTAGAAATTTTGAAAAGCCTCAACAATATGTAATTTGGAAGTCACTTTTTCAGAGAATAAAATGGCCATTTTGAAAGTTTGAGTGGGTGTGTGAAGAAATGATAGGGGTGCAGGAGGTAAAAGCCGTCTTATTTTTGATATAGACCCATTAACGAGTCGAAGAGGGGCCCCAATATATCTTGTCTAAAGGGAAAAGGGTACAAGTAGGGATGACAACGGGTCGGGTCGGGTACGGATAGTGCCTACCCGCAACCCGATCTGCAAAAAACAAATCCGCCCGTTTACTCGTCGAGTATCTGCTTAAAAAATATCCGTGAATATTTTTAAAATCCGCGGGTATCCGTGAATACCGATACCCACAAATATTTAAAAAAATATGTATTTTATAAATTTATTAATATAAAATTATAAAAATAAAATATAAATTAAATTAAATTTTAATTATAATTAAATTTGGCATAATAAAATATACTGTTAATTTTAATTTTAATTAAATTTAACTTAATAAAATATAAATTAAATTTTAATTTTAATTTTTTGCGGGTAACGGGTACCTACGGGTACGGATAGTATGATACTCGTACCCGACCCGTTTATAAGCGGGTATTAAAATACCCGCTACCCGCGGGTAATAACTATCCGCCACAGATTTTATCCGCAGATATCCGCGGACGCGGGTATTTTTGCCATCCCTAGGTACAAGGGATAAACGACTCCATTAAACAAGAGAGAGAGGGGGGACCTTCTCCCTACACCCCCAAGTCTTCTCCAGTACCCCCAATAATTACCATTTTACCCCTAATAAATTTTTACCTGGCAGGTGGGTTAAAGCAGTAAATGGTATTTACTACGGCTAACAGTGTATTTTTACTTTGTTTTTATCTGAGCTTTGCACCCCTAACTATTTCCACACCGTTTCTTCTCTCCACCGTTTGTTCTCTCCGTTTTTTCTCCACAGTGCTAGTGCTTTCTGAACTGTCATCCGTGGTCCTTGTGCTTCAAGGTGGCAATGGTCCCTGCCTGTGCTTCATTCTGTTGTCACTTGTTGAAGCTACCAGTTGTCCTTGAAGCTGGTCCGAGCTCCGTGCACCCCTGTTTCATTAATTTTATTTTTGAAAGCTGTCATCTTCTCTTCTATGCCAAGTTAGTCTGCTTCCACTTTAATCATAATCATATTGAATGTTGGAATTTGATTTGAATGTTGGAATGTTGTTTGTTAAGATCTGTTTTGCAATTTTTTTTCTTTTGTTTTTTCTGTGAAACGGATGTTGAGATCCGTTTCAGGAAAATGTGAAACGGATGTCGACATCCGTTTCATTTTTTTTTATTTTTTTTTGTATTACAGATGTTGATATCCGTTTCAGAAAAATGTGAAACGAATGTCGACATTCATTTCACATTTTTCTGAAATGGATCTCAACATCCGTTTAGTGTTTTTTTCTTTTTGTTTGTTACGGATGTCACACAACACCGGCGAGGCAAGCGAGGCAAAGAAGCACTGAGGCAAAACCAAGATATAAAAGTAGTTGATATGTAAATTGAATGGTGTAATGCGAGCTTGAGGTTGGAGTGCAGGTGACAATGTGTTTGAGTGTGTTATGTGCGTGAGGTAGTGTGTGTTGTGTGCATGGTGAGAGAGTGCATTGAGTGTGGTTTTAGTGTGTGCATGAGTGAAGTGCGTTATGTGCGTGAGTTTGTGAGGTAGTGTGTGTTGTGTGCGTGGTGAGAGAGTGTAGTGAGTGGTGTGGTTTTAGTGTGTACGTGAATGAGGTGCAGTGGTGTGCGTGAGTTTGTGAGGTAGTGTGTATTGTGTGCGTGAGTGAGGTGCAGTATGCGTGAGTTTGTGAGGTAGTGTGTGTTGTGTGCTAGGTGAGAGAGAGTCCAGTGAGGTGCAGTGGTGTGCGTGAGTTTGTGAGGTGTGTGATTATATTAGTGTATGCGTGAGTTTATGGTTTCATAATTCATCTCTTCGTTGTTTGTGTTGGTTTCTTTTGGTTTGAGCTAAGGATCAATTTTTTCTCCTGTTGCATTGCATATTTTGCTTATCTGCTTGCATATTTTGCTAATGTGCATGCCCTTAATCGGGTTCTTTCACGTATTAAAATATTTTCTATTTATTATAGCTCATCATGGAAGATCATCATTTTAATTATTTGAGTTTCTTGGATTCTCAAGTGGATTTTCAAGTAAATTTTAGTCTCATGTTAGACTTTTCTGCTTTCGTTCATGATATCTGTGAACAAGATTATACATCTCACTTTACAACAATTGATGATGTCTTCCCAACACGTGAAGATTTAATTAAGTGGGTTAGAGGGGTTGCTTTTAATTTTGGATTTGTTGTTATTATTCTAAGATCAGATAAATATAATGGACAACCAGGAAGAAAGACCCATGTAACATCTCAACATTTGTACCCTAGTGTTTTTTCAGTGTGTCAATACCTAAAAGTTTATGATACATTTTTTTTTTAGGTATTGTGACTAGTATAATAAATTTTGAACATATGATATAAAAATTATAATTATTCAAGAAATCAAAATTTAAGTATTTGCAATTAAAAAAAATATATTACTACAAAATAATATACTTCAATAATAAAATAAGTTATATAACATTATAGCTACATTTCAGTTTTAGAAAAAAAACATGTTTTGCATTTATTATAATAATAATAATAATAATAATAATAATAATAATAATAATAATATTAATAATCTTCTCCAAGTTGATCTTTAATGATATATGTATAAACACTTTATATAAGGTAAACAAAGAATTGTTTTTAGGTTGAATCTCCACCACCACGTCACAGTTCATGCACATACACTATCAAAATGGCAAATCACAATTAATGCCATGATAAGTTAATATTAACTTCAAATTGGATAAACAAAAAAAATCTGGATGGGCCAATCTTTAACAAACTAAACCAAACCAAGGAAGCATTGAAACAAAAACGAGATAGTGCAATTTAAACTAAGTGTAATCATTACAAAATGTAGTAGGCTTAAATATACATTTGGTCCCTATTTTTGTTGATTTTATTCAATTTGGTTCCTATTTTCGTTTTATGTTCAATTAGGTCCTCATTTTCGTTAAATTGTGATCAATTTGGTCCTTTTCACTAACAGTGTTTAAATAGTTAACATTTTTGAATAATACATGCCACGTGTTAGCTCCTGTTTTTTTTTTAATTTTTTTTTTAATTTTTTTAATTTTTTTTTAATTTTTTAATTTCAAAAAAAATGGTCCACGTGTCAAGTCACAATTGTGCCACGTGTTAGTTTGTGGTAGTATTATTTTTTTTGTTCAATTTAGTCCCTATATTCGTTATTTTTGTTCAATTTAGTCCCAATTTTTGTTAAAATTAATCAATTTTGTCCCTATCAAATTGACACTAAATTTAATATCTTTTATACAAATTAATATTCTATTTAACAATTGAATTTAAGAATTATATTCAATTAATAACTAAATATTATAATTTATAATTAAATTTAAAAATAACTAATAATAATGTCAATTTTAAAAATTAAATGATTTTATTTTAACAAAATTTGGGACTAAATTAAACAAAAATAATGAATATAGGGACTAAATTGAACAAAAATAACGAATATCGAGACTAAATTGAACAAAAATAAATAATACAACTACAAACTGACACGTGACACTAGCATTGACACGTGGCACAATTGTGACTTGACACGTGGACACTTTTTTTGAAATTAAAAAAATTAAAAAAAAATAAAAACAAATTAAAACAAATTAAAAAAAAATCAAAAAAATCAAAAATAAAAGTAAAAAAAGCTAGGAGCTGAAATTTGGCATGTATTGTTAAAAAACGTTAACTATTTAAATACCATTAGTGAAAAGGACCAAATTGACTACAATTTAACGAAAATGAGGACCTAATTGAACATAAAACGAAAATAGGGACCAAATTGAATAAAATCAAAAAAAATAGGGACCAAATGTATATTTAAGCCAATGTAGTATAAATATGGATGAAATGAATTCAAAGGGGGGAAAGAAAGAGAGATAGTGAAGAAAAAAAAAGAGAGGGAGGAGAAGCAAAGGGTCTTTGCAAGCGTGAGAAAAGAAAGAGAAGAAAAATAAAATACAAAGATCATCTTCAAAAGTATATCTTCCATAGCTAAGGTAAGGGAAGGAAACATCTATCATTTTATCTTTTTACTTTAATTATTTTTTTTATCTGTTCATAATTATTTTTATCTCTATATTTACCTTAACTGAGGTGTCCCTAACCTCATTCTAATTTATATTTAGTTCCCATTCCTATTTATTTATATTCATCTCTAGTTGAGCACTGATCCTATTTATATTTACTCTCATTTACTTATTTATATCTCCAGTTACGTACTGGTCCTTTTTCTTTATATATATATATATATATATATATATATATATATATATATATATATTTTTTTTTTTATATT